>Ga0209370_1000086_pt1 | contig 230035 bp, 200 predicted proteins | sample AgamicAtPrz_FD_187164 | JGI IMG/M metagenome (GOLD analysis project Ga0209370, IMG submission 187164) | Agave microbial communities from Guanajuato, Mexico - At.P.rz (SPAdes) (version 2) | ecosystem: Host-associated > Plants > Phyllosphere > Phylloplane/Leaf | place: Guanajuato, Mexico...
CCTCACTCCGGCATTGCTCCGTGGGCCCGCCGCGATGGGCCATCCATGGCCCTGCGCGGCTAACCCGGCATCCATGCCGGGTTGCCCACTGCGCAATGCCTGCGTTCGGCCCTTGTGGTTAATGGGGCGCTCAAGATCAAAAGCAAAAGCAAAGCGAGGCGGCCTAGCGGCCGGCCTGTTCTTTACGGTTGCACTCCGCTCCAATTGTGGGAGCGGGCTCGCCCGCGAAGGCGCCAGCACATCCAACACTGATGCAAACTGAACCACCGTCTTCGCGAGCAAGCCCGCTCCCACAGTTTTTGCCTTGTTCGGAAAACTGATAAACAGCCACCGCCCTCTCTGTGGGAGCGAGCTTGCTCGCGATGACGGTCTGACAGCCAACCGCAATGTGTGGGAATGGTCGGACACACCTTCTGATTCAGGCAGATTTTTCCGACGAGTTCTGGCGGTTGCCGGGTGGGAAGAGCTCTCGTTAACCTTGGGTTGTCGCTGCCAATTCAGCGACCGGGCTTGGAAACCTGACCAGTAAACAGCGCAAATGCGCTCCTCATAACGTAAGCTTGCCTCCGTTTTCGCACGATTCGTTATGGCGGCTGTGCGCGGGAGACCTTCGGGGTCTGCCGGGCTCGTTTACCCTGGTTTTCCAACCTGCGTACGGCTGCCACCTATGTTCAAAGTTAATCCCAATCCTTCAGAACTGACCCGCGCTGACGTCGGATCATTCGACATCGATGCAACTTGATCCACCGCCATCGCGAGCAGGCTCGCTCCCACAGGTGTCGGGGTATGGCCGGGAGAGATAGGTCGGCTGTCAGGCCACCTTCGCGAGCAAGCCCGCTCCCACAATTGGACCTAGGTACAGCCGGAAGAAATAGGTCAGCTGTCAGACCACCTCGCTCTTGCTTTGCTTTTGATCTTAGGCGCCCCATCAACCACAAGGGCCGAACGCAGGCATTGCGTAGTGGGCAATCCGGCATGGATGCCGGATTAGCCGCGCAGGGCCACGGATGGCCCATCGCGGCGGGCCCACGGAGCAATGCCGGAGTGAGGGAACACCTCGCCTTGGCGAGGTGCCCAGTGGTGGGGCGAGGCGCTTTTGGTTACTTTTGGCTGGACCGGCATTCCGGACTTATCAAAAGTGACCCGCCGTCAGGGCGGAACCCTAAGTGGCCGTTACCGCAGCAATGGATATAGAAAAGATATCCAGACCAACAAACTGTCATGCAAAGCTACACAGCCTTGCGCCATGACCTAGAAAAACGCCAGAAATCATGGCATGTGCGAACAGCAAGAAGCGAGGGCGGCTACGCCCCCCAGCGGGAGCAAGCTCCCTCGCCACAGGGTAGTAAACGACTCAGAATCGCGCCCAACAAAAAGCCCCGCATCCTTGCAGAAGCGGGGCTTTTTGCGGATCAGGCCAGTTGAGGTTGTGCGCTCAACGGCTGAAGCGGCAGCAGCGGTGCATGGGGGTCGGCCTTGACCGATGCCCGCCATGCGGCCAGCCATTCAGGATGGGCCTCGCTCCAGACCTGCTCATGCAGGCGGGACAGGGCCACGGGATCGCTCAACAGCGCGAGACGCTCGCCGTTGTTCAGCCCGGCCGGACCGACCTTCAATGCGTGACGAACACGCTCGACCCGCAGCCATTCGATCGGCTCGGCCTGACCGTGACGCGAGGTGGCCAGTGCACAGGCCAGGGCATTCTGCTGCGGATCGACCACCGCCCGGATGAAACCGTCATTCAGCGCATGCCAACGGTTTTCATGGGTGTACTGGTCGGTCGACAGCAATTCCTGCGGCGGCGCGTATTCCTCGGGGATCAGGAACAGGCTCTCGTCGCGGGACTTCAAGCCCAGGCCGACGCGGCTGGAGATCACCGACACCGGGATCGACAGCATCAGCGAACCGACGATCGGTACCAGCCACCACAGGAAGCTCGGGTTCAGCCAGATCACCAGCAGGGCCCAGAAGAAGCCCAGCAGGGTCTGCGGACCGTGGCGCTTGACCGCTTCGCTCCAGGGCGTGGAGTCGTCGTCACGTTGCGGCGAGTTCCAGGTCGCGGCCCAGCCCAGGAAGGCGGCGAGCACGAAGCGGGTGTGGAAAATCATCCGCACCGGCGCCAGCAGCATGGAGAACAGCATCTCCAGCAGCATCGACAGCGTCACCTTGAACTTACCACCGAACTCCTTCGCGCCCTTGGCCCAGATCAGCACGATACTCAGCAACTTGGGCAGGAACAGCAGCACGATGGTGGTCGAGAACAGGGCGATGGCCTTGTCTGGATGCCACTGTGGCCAGAGTGGATACAGCTGGCGCGGTTCGAGGAAGTATTGCGGCTCCATCAATGTGTTCACCGCCAGCAGCGCAGTGGACAGCACCAGGAAGAAGAACCACAGCGGCGCCGACAGGTAGGACATCACGCCAGTCAGGAACACCGCACGGTGCACCGGGTGCATGCCCTTGACCAGGAACAACCGGAAGTTCATCAGGTTACCGTGGCACCAGCGACGGTCACGCTTGAGTTCGTCCAGCAGGTTCGGCGGCAATTCTTCGTAGCTGCCCGGCAGGTCGTAGGCAATCCACACGCCCCAGCCGGCACGGCGCATCAACGCGGCCTCTACGAAGTCGTGGGACAGGATCGCCCCCGAGAACGCGCCTTTACCCGGCAACGGCGCCAGGGCGCAGTGATCGATGAACGGCTTCATGCGGATGATCGCGTTGTGGCCCCAGTAGTGGGATTCACCCAACTGCCAGAAGTGCAGACCAGCGGTGAACAACGGACCGTACACCCGCGTGGCGAACTGCTGCATGCGCGCATACAGCGTGTCCATGCCTGAAGCACGTGGCGCGGTCTGGATGATGCCCGCGTCCGGCGTGGCTTCCATCAGGCGCACCAGGCTGGTCAGGCACTCGCCGCTCATCACGGAGTCCGCGTCGAGCACCACCATGTACTTGTAGTCGCTGCCCCAGCGACGGCAGAAGTCGTCGAGGTTACCGCTCTTGCGTTTAACGCGACGGCGGCGGCGGCGATAGAAGATCTTGCCGAAGCCCCCGGCTTCCCGGCAGACGTCCAGCCAGGCCTGCTGTTCGGCGACGCAGATATCGGTCTCGTTACTGTCGCTGAGCACGAAGAAGTCGAAGCGGTCCAGGTCACCGGTGGCGGCGACCGACTCGAAGGTCGCGCGCAGGCCCGCGAATACCCGTGGCACATCTTCGTTGCAGATCGGCATCACCAGCGCGGTGCGGGCGTCCTTGGGAATCGGCTCGTTGCCGGCACTGGCCCCGGAGATACGATATTTGTCGTGGCCGGTGAGCAACTCGAGGAAACCCATCAGCGCGGTCCAGAAACCGGCCGATACCCAGCAGAACAGAATCCCGAACATGATCAGGATGCTGGTCTGCAATGCATACGGCAGCACCTGGGTGGCGGTCTGCAGCAGCGGTTGGTGCAGGACCTCGTCCAGGTCGACCAGCGACCAGCCCTGGTACGGCATGATGCCTTTCATGTACCAGCCGGCGACGATGGTCTGGCCGAGCATCAGGATCAACAGGATGTAGCGACGGATCGAACCCACGGTACGCCAGCGCGCGTGCGGCAGAACGCGTTCGTCCTTGGGCGGCTTCGGTGGATTGGTACGACCCGTCAGGCGGCGCCAGCCACGCACCAGGATATTGGTGCGCCACGGCTCCGGCACGACCTTGGTCCGACGGATGGGCGGCGTAGCCTTGAGGCGCACGCGACCGCTGGCGTCGAGCCCCAGCATCTCGGCGTCTTCAAGCTCCTCGGCGGTGCTGAGGGTCAGGCGACGGCCCACCGAGGCTTGCGCTGCCTCGGTGGGTGCGTCGAAAGTCGAAGACGACAGGCGTTCATGCAATTCGCTGAAGGACTTGCAGCCCGCCAGTTCGGCGCGCTGCTCGTTCGTCATCGGCAAATGGGCCAGGTACTCACTGAGTGTCTCTGGCTTTACTGGAGTATTACTCATCGGCTGGCAACTGATAGCTCCAGGTCTCGGTCAGGACTTGTTCAGTCGGTTCCGGTTCCTGCTGGGTTGGGGTTGCTTCAACAGCGGCGGACGCCGCTTTGACGGCCTTGGCTTCTTCCTTGGCTTTTTCTTTCTCGGCTTCTTTTTCGCTTTGTTGCTTGGCGACCTTGTCAGCCTTGGCCAGCGTCGTGGTCACGACGTGGGAAGCCGCCGGGGCTTCGACCGGAGTCAATGGACGGACCAGCGCCGCTCGCATCTCGGTGGCCTGCTTCGAATCCTTGATCTTCATTCGCAGCGTCAAGCGCCAGCCCTTGGTTTCAGGGTTGTAGCGCACACTGTTCTCGACGATCTCGGCGTTATCGCCGACGCTCACCTGGCTACGCACATCGGCGTCTTCCGGCAGGGCTTGCAGGGACGGACCTTCGAAATCCACCAGATAGGCGACGCTGCCATCAGGCTGACGAATCAGGTTGGACTGCTTCACGTCACCGGTAGAACGCAGGGTCTGCTTGACCCAGGCGCTGTCTGGCGAGTGCAGGCTGGCTTCGTCGAGGGTCCAGTGCAGGCGGTAGCTGAAGTCCAGCGGCTGGCCTGGTTCAGGCAGTTTTTCCGGGCTCCAGAACGCAACGATGTTGTCGTTGGTTTCGTCTGCGGTCGGGATTTCAACCAGGTCGACGGTGCCCTTGCCCCAATCGCCTTTCGGTTCGATCCAGGCACTTGGACGCTTGTCGTAGCGGTCGTCGAGGTCTTCGTAGTGGCTGAAGTCGCGACCGCGTTGCAGCAGGCCGAAGCCACGTGGGTTCTCGACCGAGAAGTTGCTCACGGCCAGGTGTTTCGGGTTGTTCAGGGGACGCCAGATCCACTCGCCATTACCGGCGTGGATCGACAGACCACTGGAGTCATGCAACTCGCGACGGTAGTTCAGCACTTTGGACGGCTGGTTGGCGCCGAACAGGTACATGCTGGTCAGCGGGGCAACGCCCAGCTTGGTGACGCGATCACGCAGGAACATGCGCGACTTCACGTCGACAACGGTGTCGGTGCCCGGACGCACGGTCAGGCGATAGGCACCGGTGGCCCGTGGCGAATCCAGCAGGGCGAAGATCACCAGGTGCTTGTCGGTCGGTTTCGGGCGTTGGATCCAGAACTCGCGAAAGCGCGGGAACTCCTCACCCGATGGCAACGCGGTGTCGATGGCCATGCCGCGGGCGGACAAGCCATAGACCTGGCCCTTGCCGATGACGCGGAAATAGCTCGCGCCCAGCATGGTCATGATTTCGTCTTGCTTGTCAGCCTTGTTGATCGGGTACAGCACGCGAAAGCCCGCGTAGCCCAACTGCTCGGTAGCCTTGGGATCGAACTTCACATCGTCGAAATCGAAGCGCGACGGGTCGTACTTGATCTCCTCGACGTTGGTCGCGGTGATTTCGTTGATCTTCACCGGCGTGTCGAAATGCATGCCCTGGTGATAGAAGGACAGCCTGAAGGGGGTCTTCTGGTCGGCCCATTCGGCTTTTTCGGTGCGGAAACGGATTTTTTGATAGTCAGCGAATTTCATTTCGCGGAATTCGTTCGGCAGATTGCTGCGCGGGGCTTCGTATTTTTGCCCGGCCAGTTCTTGAGCCTTCGCCGATACATCATCCAGGCTGAATGCCCACAGTTGACCCGCGCCGAACAGGCACAGAAGGGCCGAGCCCGCTACCAGAGCGTTTCTAAACCGTTTGGCAGACATTTTTGGTGCATTACAGGGACTAACAATCACGAGCAACCCTCGCCGAAAACAGATCAAAAAACCAACGGCCAGATAAAGTATCTGCTCGGTATCGGCCTTGAAAAACCGACCTTGCGGACCACTCTTGCCAAGTTGGCGAGCATTGTTCCGACTCCGATGGGACAAAATGATTCCCCAAACGGTTCAGGACAAGTCTCTACCTAAGTCAAATGGACCAGCGACCGCTGATCCCCCGTAGCGCGCGATTATCTAGCAGCCCGCGTGACAACGCATCAGGGGCAACAAAGTATTTATCGAGAAAACTCCCTGTTTTGCCTCGAAACCGGACCGAAAAGATGTTTCAAACACTTTCAGACCTGTAGCAGGAACGTTACCGGGCCATCATTGACCAGATGCACCTGCATGTCGGCGCCGAATCTACCTGATGCCACAGTGCCATGCACCTGTTTCGCCTGGGAAAGTAAATAGTTGAATAATTCTTCTCCCAACGCCGGGGGCGCGGCTGTCGAGAAGCTCGGGCGCAAGCCGCTTCGGGTGTCCGCCGCCAACGTGAACTGCGACACCAGCAGCAAGCCGCCACCGACGTCGGCCAGGGACAGGTTCATCTTGCCGTCGGCGTCACTGAATACCCGATAGTTAAGCAGTTTATGCAGGAGTTTGTCGGCGCTGGCCCGGGTATCCTCGGGCTCGATGGCCACCAGCACCAATAAGCCCTGATCCACGGCTCCGACGATTTCTCCCGCGACCTCGACCCGGGCAGCACGAACCCGTTGCAGCAGGCCCTTCATGCTTCTTCGGGCGGCAGATCGAGCAAACGCCGGGCCATTTGCGCAGCGGCGCGCACCAACGCATCGGTAATACCTGGCTCCGAGGCGGCGTGACCGGCGTCGCGAATCACCTGCAGTTCACTGTTGGGCCAGTTCTGATGCAGCTCCCAGGCATTGTCCAACGGACAGATCACGTCATAGCGGCCATGCACGATGACCCCGGGAAGATGGGCGATCTTGCCCATGTCGCGGATCAGCTGGTTGGGTTCGAGGAACGCGTTGTTGGTGAAATAGTGGCATTCGATCCGGGCGATCGACAGGGCACGCTGCGGTTCGGAGAAGCGATCGACCACCAGCGGGTTCGGCCGCAGGGTCGCGGTGCGACCTTCCCAGGTGGACCAGGCTTTGGCGGCGTGCATCTGAGCGATCTGGTCGTTTCCGGTGAGGCGTTTGTGGAAGGCGCTGAGCAAGTTGTCGCGCTCATCCGGTGGGATTGGCGCGACGTAGTCCTGCCAGTAGTCGGGAAACAGGCGACTGGCACCGGCCTGATAGAACCATTCGATTTCCTGCGGACGACAGAGAAAGATCCCACGCAGGATCAACCCATGCACCCGTTCCGGATGGGTCTGGGCATAGGCCAGGGCCAGGGTCGAACCCCAGGAACCGCCGAACAACACCCACTTCTCGATGCCCAGGTGCTTGCGGATACGCTCCAGGTCCTCCACCAGATGCCAGGTGGTGTTGTTCTCAAGGCTGGCATGGGGCGTGGAGCGACCACAGCCGCGCTGGTCGAAAGTGACGATGCGGTAGAGGTTCGGATCGAAGTAGCAGCGACTCTGCGCATCGCAACCGGCACCTGGGCCGCCATGGATGAACACCACCGGCAGGCCTTCCGGCGAACCGCTTTCATCGACGTAGAGCGTGTGGGTTTCATCGACAGCCAGATCGTGCCGGGCATAGGGTTTGATCTGCGGGTACAAAGTCTGCATTGCGCGCTCCGTAGGGGGTCGAGTCATCCCTGTAGGGACTTCTATTTAGTCTGCCGTCCGGCATCATAAACCTGAATCACCCTAATGAGCATGTCCCGGCGCAGTCAAAGCGTGTCAGCCAGATACGCCAGCAGTGTGCGATACAGCTGATCGACCTCCGGCACCTGGCCGCGACCGCGCAGGCAACCGTGTACCAGTCCGGCGCCTACATACAGCACAGACTCAACCCCGGCGGCGACCAGCCGTTCGCTGTACAAGACCCCGTCATCGCGCAGCGGATCCCATTGCGCCACCGCAATCAACGCCGGTGGCAGGCCGTCCAGGTCATCGGCGAGCAACGGCATGGCGCGGGACGACGGCTTGGCATCACCCAGGTAGAGCGTTTGGTAAAACTCCAGCTCGCGGCTGCTGAGCAGAGGCGCATCGGCGCATTCGTGACGCGAAGGCAGATCCGCCGATCCACCCAGCGCTGGGTAAATCAACACCTGGGCCTGGGGCAGCGGCTGCCCGGAGTCGCGCAAGGCCAGGCACAACGCGGCCGCCAGATTGCCACCGGCACTGTCACCGACCACCACCCGGCGATGCGGGTCGATGGCAAAGGGAGCGGCGCCCAGATGACGCCATACCGCCAGGCAATCATCGAAGCCTGCCGGGAACGGATGTTCCGGGGCGAGCCGGTAATCCACCGCAATGACCAGTACCCCAAGCGTGACCGCCAGCTCCATACAGATGAAGTCATGGGAGTCCAGGTCTCCCACCACCCAACCGCCTCCGTGCAGATAGAGCATGCACGGCCAGCCTTGGGGCGGCGGCGCGATCGACGGGTGATAGCCCCGCACAGCCACCCCGGCCAATTCGAAATCCTTGATCACCAGCGTCGGCGGGCATGGCGGGGTGAATGCCCGGCACATCTGGTTGTAGGCCTGGCGCGCGGCGAAGAGACTGTTGTCTGCACCGGCGAAGCTCAGGGTTTTTTCGACGAACGCGGACATCTCTCGGGAAAGTGGATAAGCCATTGCGATTTCCTGGAGATCAAAAAATGAACAGCGCCGTCGTGGCGAGGGAGCTTGCTCCCGCTCGGTTGCGAAGCGACCGCAAAAAAGCAGGAGGCTTGCCTTGCTCTCAACGGTTGAGACTGGCCTGCACCGTCGCCACACCGTCCTTGCCGTCGAAGCTGGTCACGCCCGCCAGCCAACGCCGAAGGTCTTCGGGGTGCTCGCGCAACCATTGCCGGGCGACGTCCTGGGGCGTCTTGCGCTCCATGATCGGCACCATCAACTGGCTTTCCTGGGCCGAGGTAAACGTCAGGTTTTCCAGCAGCCGGCTGACGTTCGGGCAACGCTGGGCGTAGTCCGGCGCGGTCACGGTGGAGACGGTCGCGGCGCCTTCGTTCGGGCCATAGACGTCTTCGCTGCCGGTCAGGTAAGCGATCTTCATGTTGATGTTCATCGGGTGCGGAGTCCAGCCAACGAACACCACGAACTCCTTGCGGTTCACCGCCCGCTGCACCGCCGCCAGCATGCCCGCCTCGCCGGACTCGATCAGCTTGAAGTCCTTGAGGCCGAAGTGGTTGGTTTCGATCATAGTCTTGATGGTGGTATTGGCACCGCTGCCCGGCTCGATGCCGTAGATCTTGCCGCCCAACTGCTCCTTGAAACGGGCGATATCGGCGAAGGTCTTGAGCCCCGCTGCGGCCACGTAATCCGGGACTGCCAGGGTCGCCTGGGCATCGGCCAGGCTTGGCTTATCCAACACCCGCACCTGATTGGCCGCCAGGAATGGCGCGATGTTATTGTCCATCGCCGGTTTCCAGTAGCCCAGGAAAATGTCGAGCCGCTTGTCACGGATGCCAGCGAAGATGATCTGCTGGACCGCGCTGGTCTGCTTGCTTTCATAACCCAGGCCAGTGAGCAACACATCGGCCATGCCGCTGGTGGCGATCACATCGGTCCAGTTGACCACGCCCATGCGCACGGTCTGGCAGGACGCTGGTTCAGCGGCCATCGCGCCGGCGCTCATCAATACGGTACCGCAGAGGATCGACAGACAGCGCTTGAACAGTCTTTTCATCGGGAGGTTCTCGTGCGGCAGCGGATTATTGTAGGCCGGTGTCTTGGTGCACCGTATCCGGAACATTACGCAGCGCCGAGGGGGTCAAGGTGAACTGTGGCGACCTGGTTTTGCACGGTGGCGACAGCCACGGAGAAATGAATACCTCTGTGGCGAGGGAGCTTGCTCCCGCTGGGCTGCGCAGCGGCCCCAAAATTTTACGAGCGCTACGCACTCGAGCGGGAGCAAGCTCCCTCGCCACAAAAGCTGCCTTACCAGGGATTAATGTTTGTAGGTCTCCTGTCCCCACGCCAGCAAGCCTTCAAGCAACTCCCGAATGACAACCCGGGTCGGCTCCGCCAGGTCGGCGCGGTAGTTGAACGGCTCGAATTCTTCCATGTAGGTGCTCTGGCACAGTTCCAGCTGCACCGCATGGATGTCCGCGGCCGGGTTGCCGTAGTGGCGGGTGATGTGCCCGCCCTTGAATCGCCCGTTGAGCACATGGGTGTACGCGCCGTGGCGGGCACAGATGGCTTCGAGCTGGCCGGCCAGCGTCGGGGCGCAACTGGCGCCGTTGAAAGTGCCAAGGTTGAAGTCCGGCAACTTGCCCTCGAACAGGTGCGGGATCACCGAGCGGATCGAGTGAGCGTCGAACAGCAAGGCATAGCCGAATTCGGCCTTGAGCCGTGCCAGCTCCTGTTGCAGAGTCTGGTGGTACGGCATCCAGATCTGCTGCAAATAAGTTGCCCGCTCCTCGGCGGACGGCTCTTGCCCTGGGCGAAACAACGGCACGCCATCGAACAGCGTCGCCGGGTACAGGCCCGTGGTGGCACCGACGTACATCGGTGTGTCGTCCGACGGACGGTTCAGGTCGACGACGAACCGTGAGTACTCGGCGGACAACGTACTGGCGCCCAGCTCGGCGGCGAAGTCATAGAGCCTTGGGATGTGCCAGTCGGTGTCCGGCAGGCTCTGGGCCTCGGGGATCAACCCGGCCTGCACCGCCGGGGTCAGGCGCAGGCCGGCGTGAGGCATGCTGATCAACAGCGGCACGCGCCCTTGCTTGAAATTCAGGACCTTCTCCACAACCGTTCTCCTCAATCGATTTCCACGCCGTGACGCACGACGCGTTTTTCCAGTTCGCCGCCGAGCCAGTACGCCAGGTCGGCGGGGCGGTCGATGTGCCAGGCGACGAAATCGGCGACCTTGCCGGCTTCCAGCGAACCGTGGGTCTGGGCCATGCCCAGGGCCTGGGCTGCATGGAGGGTCGCACCGGCCAGCGCTTCTTCCGGCGTCAGGCGCAGGCAGGTACAAGCCATGTTCAACATCAAGCGCAGCGACAACGCCGGCGAGGTGCCGGGGTTGAGGTCGCTGGCCACGGCGATTTTCACGCCGTGCTTGCGCAGGGCGTCCATGGGCGGCAGTTGGGTTTCGCGCAGGAAATAAAACGCTCCGGGCAGCAACACCGCCACCGTCCCGGACTGCGCCATGGCCTTGGCATCGTCCTCGGTCATGAACTCCAGATGATCCGCTGACAGCGCCTGGTAGCGAGCGGCCAGGCTTGAGCCATGCAGCGACGACAGTTGCTCGGCATGCAGCTTCACCGGCAGGCCCAGTCGTTGTGCGGTGACAAACACCCGCTCGACTTGCGCCGGGGAGAACGCCAGGTACTCACAAAAGGCATCTACGGCATCCACCAGCCCTTCGGCCGCCAGGGCCGGGAGCATTTCGGTGCAGATATGTTCGATGTAATCGTCGGCGCGCTCGGTGTATTCCGGCGGCAACGCGTGGGCCGCCAGGCAGGTGCTGCGCACGCTGACCGGCAGTTCGGCGCCGAGGCGGCGGATGACCCGCAGCATCTTGCGCTCGTTCGCCAGGTCGAGGCCGTAGCCGGATTTGATTTCCACCGTGGTCACGCCGTCGCGCATCAGGCTTTTCAGGCGTCTGGCGGCGCTGGCGAACAGTTCGTCTTCACTGGCGGCACGGGTGGCGCGCACGGTGCTGGCGATGCCGCCGCCAGCCGCGGCGATCTCGGCGTAGCTGACGCCCTGCAGGCGCTGTTCGAACTCTCCGCTGCGATTGCCGCCGAACACTGTGTGGGTGTGGCAATCGATCAGCCCCGGCGTGACCCAGGCGTCCTTGAGATCGTGGACCGCTGGGTAGTCGCCGGCGGGCAACTGGGCACGCGGACCGATCCAGTGAATGTACTCGCCCTGGGTGACGATGGCGGCGTCTTCGATGATCGAGTAGACGCCCTGGGCCATGGTGGCGGCGTGGCAGTTTTGCCAGAGGGTTTTCATCCCGGGTTTCCTCGTCTCATTTCAAATCGAATCGCGAGCAGGCTCGCTCCCACAAGAACTGCACCGAACCTGTGGGAGCGGGCTTGCTCGCGAAGACGGTGGCACAGTCGACATTAATGCAAACTGACCCTGCGCTTTCGCGAGCAAGCCCGCTCCCACAGAATTGAGCCTGATCAAACATCCTGTGTGCTGGTCGCGATGAGGCCCTTACAGGCTCGGCAACAACTTCGCCGTGACCAACTCGTTCAGGCAACGGCTCGCCAACAGCTCACTGGCGGCATTGATGTCCGGCGCGAAGAACCGGTCTTTCTCATAGAACGGCACGTCCTTGCGCAGCAAGCTACGGGCCTGCTCCAGTTTCGCCGAAGTCTTCAAACCACCGCGCAGGTCCAGGCCCTGACATGCGGCCAACCATTCCACCGCGAGGATCCCACGGGTGTTCTCCGCCATTTCCCACAAACGCTTGCCGGCGGCCGGGGCCATGGAGACGTGGTCTTCCTGGTTGGCGGACGTCGGCAGGCTGTCCACCGAATGCGGATGAGACAACGCCTTGTTCTCACTGGCCAGCGCAGCTGCGGTGACCTGGGCGATCATGAAGCCGGAGTTCACCCCGCCATTGCCCACCAGGAACGGCGGCAGTTGCGACATGTGCTTGTCCATCATCAACGAGATGCGGCGCTCGCTCAGGGAACCGATTTCGGCAATCGCCAGGGCCATGTTGTCGGCGGCCATCGCCACCGGCTCGGCGTGGAAGTTACCACCGGAAATCACGTCGCCTTCGGCGGCAAATACCAACGGGTTGTCCGACACTGCGTTGGCCTCGATCACCAGCACTTCGGCGGCCTGGCGGAACTGGGTCAGGCAGGCGCCCATCACTTGCGGCTGGCAGCGCAGGGAGTACGGGTCCTGGACCTTCTCGCAGTTCTGGTGCGAGTCGGACACTTCGCTGCGCTCGCCCAGCAGATCGCGATACGCGGCGGCGGCATCGATCTGGCCTTTCTGGCCGCGGGCGGCATGGATGCGTGCATCGAAAGGTGAACGCGAACCCAGCACCGCTTCCACCGTCAGGCTGCCCAGGGCCAGGGCACCGGCGAACAGATCCTCGCCTTCGAACAGGCCGCGCAGGGCAAACGCAGTGGAAACCTGGGTGCCGTTGAGCAGCGCCAGGCCTTCTTTGGCGGCCAGGGTCAGCGGCTCGAGACCGGCGACTTTCAGCGCCTCGACAGCCGGCAGCCATTCGCCTTTGTAGCGGGCCTTGCCCTCGCCCAGCAGCACCAGCGACATATGGGCCAGCGGCGCGAGGTCCCCGGATGCACCCACCGAACCCTTGAGCGGAATGTGCGGATAGACCTCGGCATTGACCAGCGCAATCAGCGCGTCGATCACCTGCCGGCGGATGCCGGAAAAACCCCGGCTCAGGCTGTTGACCTTGAGCACCATGATCAACCGCACCAAGGCGTCGCTGATCGGCTCGCCCACGCCGGCGGCATGAGACAGCACCAGGGAGCGCTGCAGGTTTTCCAGATCCTCGCTGGCGATGCGGGTCGAAGCCAGCAGGCCGAAACCGGTGTTGATGCCATACGCGGTGCGGTTCTCGGCGAGGATCTGCTCCACGCACGCCACGCTGGCTTCGATCTGCGCGCCAGCGCTGGCATCGAGGCTCAGGGTCACCGGTTGCTGATAGATCTCACGCAATTGAGCCAGGCTCAGTTGGCCGGGGATCAGGTTCAAAGCTGCCATTTCATGCTCCTTTTGAGAGTTTTTATTTATCCGCCAGTCGCTCCGGAATGTTCCGTTATCCGTCATCCTCGCTTCATGGGCGATGAATGCCTTGGCACGCTGGCGGTTTTTTGATCAATTCAAATTCGGTAATGCGTTGTGCAGCACGATCGGGTCTTTGAGCAGCGCGGCGGCGCTGGCGATGTCCGGCGCCAGCCAGCGGTCCTGGTCGTAGGCCGGGACCTGCTCGCGCAGCAGCTTCCACACAACGTCAGTGCCGGCACCGAAACGTTGGGTCTTGAGAAATTCAAAGGCTTGCGCCGCCAGCAGGTACTCGATGGCGAGGATCTGCGTGCAGTTTTCCAGCGCCCGGTGCAGCTTCAGGGCGGCGTTGGTGCCCATGCTCAGGTGATCCTCTTGCAGCCCTGAGGTCACGAAATTGTCGAGCACCGCCGGTTGCGCCAGTTGCCGGTTTTCCGCGCACAGCGAGGCGGCGACATATTGCACGATCATCATCCCCGAATTCACGCCCGGGTTGGCCACCAGGAACGCCGGCAGGCCGCTGACGTGGGGGTTGATCAGCCGGTCGAGGCGGCGCTCGGCGATGGAGCCGATCTCGGCCATAGCCACCGCCAGCAGATCGGCGGCCAACGCCACCGATTGGCCGTGAGGATTGGCCTGGGACATCACACGGAAATTCTCCGGCGTGCCTAGCAGCAGCGGGTTATCGGTAGCGGCGTTGAGTTCGGTTTCGATCTGTTGTCGCGCATGAGCCAATTGGTCGCGAGCGGCGCCATGCACCTGGGGAATCGAGCGGATGCTCAAGGCATCCTGGGTGCGGATGCCCAGGCTTGAAGCAATGACCTCGCTGCCGTCGAGCAATGCCCGAAGGTTGATCCCGACCTGTTGCATGCCCGGGTGTGGCTTGAGGGCAATGATCTCGGCGTCGAACGCCGCGATCTGGCCGCGCTGGGCTTCGAAGCTCATGGCACCGATCACATCGGCCCATTGCACCAGCCGCGTCGCATCGGCCAGTGCCAGGCAACTGAGGCCGGTCATGCAGGGCGTGCCGTTGACCAGGCACAGCCCGTCCTTGGCCCCCAATTGCACCGGTTGCAGGCCTTCGGCGGCCAAGGCCTGTTGCGCCGAGACGATCTGCCCGCGATAGCTGACCTGGCCGACGCCTAGCAGCGCGATGCTGATGTGGGCCATGTGGGTCAGGTAACCCACCGAGCCCTGGGACGGCACTTGCGGGGTGATACCGCGATTGAGCAGCGCCAGCAACGCTTCGACCACCCGCCGATGAATACCGGACTTGCCCTGGCTGTAGTTGAGAATGGCCGCGCAGAGAATCGCCCGGGTCTGTTCATCGGACAACGGCGCACCCACGCCGCAGGCGTGGCTGAGCAGGGTGTTGCGCGACAGCTGGCTGAGCTGTTCGTCCTTGAGCGAGACATTGCACAAGGCCCCCAGGCCGGTGTTGACGCCATAGGCACGCTCGCCGCTTTCGACGATGCGCTGCACGATGGCCTGGGCATTGTCGATCCGCGCCCAAGCCTGGGCCGACAGCTCGAGTTCAGCGCCGAAGCGGGCGACGGCGACCACGTCCTGCCAACGCAACGGGGCGTCGGCGATGATGATTTTTTCAGCCTGGGACATCTTTAACCTCATGCTTACAACCTGAACATTGATGTAGCTGCGCCGGCCCTATCGCGAGCAGGCTCGCTCCCACAGGGTACGCACTCCAAAGTGGGGCGCTCTTGTGGCGAGGGAGCTTGCTCCCGCTTGAGTGCGCAGCACTCACAAGATTTTGGGGGCGGCTGCGCCACCCAGCGGGAGCAAGCTCCCTCGCCACAACGGCGCCCGGCCTTAAACCACCGCAGCCCTGCGCTGCACAAACCGATCGACATACTCATCCGCCGGCGAGTGCAGGATCTCCCGGGGCGTGCCGACCTGGATCAGCCTGCCGTCCTTGAGAATCGCGATTCGGTTGCCGATGCGCACGGCCTCGTCGAGGTCGTGGGTGATGAAGACGATGGTCTTGTGCAGGGTCTTTTGCAGCTCCAGCAACTGGTCCTGCATCTCCGCACGGATCAGCGGATCAAGAGCGCTGAAGGCCTCGTCCATCAGGATGATATCGGTGTCCGCCGCCAGGGCCCGAGCCAGGCCAACACGCTGGCGCATGCCGCCGGAGAGCTGGTGTGGGTATTTGTTCTCGTAGCCCTTCAGGCCCACGGTGTTGATCCAGTGCAGCGCCCGTTCGGCGCACACTTGCTTGCTCTCGCCGCGTACTTTCAAGCCGTAGGCGACGTTGTCCAGCACACTTTTGTGAGGCAGCAGGCCAAAGCTCTGGAACACCATGCTGATCTTGTGCCGGCGAAATTCGCGCAGCGCGTCCATGTCCAGTTGCAGGATGTCTTCGCCGTCCACCAGGATCGCCCCGCTGGTGGGGTCGATCAGCCGGTTGAAGTGCCGCACCAGTGTCGATTTGCCGGAGCCGGACAAGCCCATGATCACAAAGATCTCACCGGTGCCGATGCTCAGCGACAGGTCGTTCACGCCGACCACGCAACCGGTCTCGGCCAACACCTGGTCCTTGGTCTTGTTGCGGCGGATCAGTTCCAGGGCTTCGCTGGAACGGTTACCGAAAATCTTGAAGATGTTTTTGACTTCGATCTTGCTGATGGCTGCGTTGTTCATTTGCTCACCTCGTGCCGAGGACGACCGTAGGCCTGAGTAATGCGGTCGATGACCACGGCGAGAATCACGATAGCCAGCCCGGCTTCCAGGCCGCGTCCGACGTTGAGGGTCTGGATGCCCACCAGCACATCTTCACCCAGGCCACGGGCACCGATCATCGAGGCGATAACCACCATCGACAGGGCCATCATGGTGGTCTGGTTGATCCCGGCCATGATGCTTGGCAGGGCCAGGGGCAGTTGCACACCAAACAGCTGCTGCCAGCGGTTGGCGCCGAAGGCGTTGATGGCTTCCATCACTTCGCCGTCCACCTGGCGAATGCCCAGGTCGGTCAGGCGGATCAGGGGCGGCGCGGCGTAGATCACCGTGGCGAAAATCGCCGGGACCTTGCCCAGGCCGAACAGCATCAACACCGGAATCAGGTACACGAAGCTCGGCATGGTCTGCATGATGTCCAGCAGCGGCATCAGCACCGAACGCAGGCGATTGCTGCGTGCCGACAGAATGCCAAGCGGAATGCCGATCAACACCGAGATCAGCGTTGCCACCAGCATCAGGGCCAGGGTCTGCATCAGTTTGTCCCACAGGCCCACCGCGCCTACCAGGAACAGCAGGCCGACGATCACCGCCGTGGCCACGACTTTGCGGGTCGCGTGCCAGGCAACGCCACCGACGATGGCCAGCATCAGCCACCAGGGCGCCAGGCGCAGCAGGCCTTCGAGGTTGACGATGGCCCACAGCAGGGTGTCGGAGATGTGCCGGAACACATCGCCATAATTCGTCACCAGGGCGTCGACCCAACCGTTGACCCAGTCGGCGATGGAAAAGGTAAAGCTTTCGGGAAACATAGGAGACTCTCGATCAGGTGGATGCGGTGAACGTCCCGGCCAGCCCTACGGTTGGCCGGGAAGGATTCGACCTACAGAGCCGCGTCGATTTTCTTGGCAGCGTCTGCGCTTACCCAGGCGTGCCAGACTTCAGGATGTTCCTTCAGGAAGATCTTCGCCAGCTTCGGCGACTCGATGCGTTCCTTGGCCATGCGCCCCAGGTTCTGGTTCAGGATATCGATCGGCAGGTTGACCTTTTCCAGCACCGCCACCAGCTCCGGCGCTTCGTCGTGGAAAGTCTTGGACAGGCCGACCTTGATGCTCACGCTTTTATCCACGCCCGGTTTTTCTTCCAGTTTCACCAGGTCCACCTGGCCCATCAGCGGCGTCGGCGACCAGTAGTAGAACAGGATCGGCTCGCCGCGCTTGTAGCTCGACAGCACGGCCGCATCCAGCGCCGGGCCGGTGCCAGGACGGAAGTTGGTGTAGGTTTTTTCCAGGCCATAGCTTTTCAGCATTTCGCTGTTGTCCAGCTCGCAGGTCCAACCGGCCGGGCAGTTGTAGAAACGGCCCTTGGATGGCTCTTCCGGATCCTTGAACACGGCGGCGTACTGGCCCAGGTCGGCGATGTTCTTCAGGCCTGGCGCCTTGGCTTCGAGCTTGCGCTTGGCGTCGCCTTCGACCACATAGCGCGGCACGTACCAGCCTTCGATGGCACCGACCACCGGGGCACCGACGCCGACCACTTTGCCGGCCTTCTCGGCCTTGTTCCAGACTTCACTGCGGCCGACCCATTCTTCGGCGAACACCTGGATGTCGTTGCTGCTCAGGGCGTTTTCCATGGTGATGGAGTTGCCCGGCAGGCTGTCGGTCTTGCAGTCGTAGCCTTTTTCCAGCACCACTTGCAGCACGTCGGTCAGCAGCATGCCGCTTTCCCAGTTCAGGCCGGCGAACTTCACCGGTTTGCCGGATTCGCACCAGCCGGCCGCTTGCGTGGCGCCGGCACTGGCCAGCAGGCCCATGGAAAGCAATGTGGTCAGCAGGGTCTTGTTCGATTTCATTGTGTGACGCTCCTAATCATTTGAGTTGGCTTACGGCAGTCAAGAGGCATCCAGCCCTGTCAACGTCCCATCAGACCGCTTGGATGCGGCCCGCCCTGCTCGGTTGTGCGTCAACCGTGTCCTGCTCGACCGGCAGGATCAATCGATCGGGTACGGCGCTGTGCCATTTCTTCGCGACGACGTAATACAACGCTGCCGGAACGACCAGGCCGATGATCCAGGAAATGTCCACGCCCCCCATCGCGGCCACCAGCGGACCGGTATAGAACTTGGTGGCGATGAACGGCAATTGAATCAGTACACCCAGTGCATAGACGCTGATCCCGAGGATGTTCCAACGACCGTAGCGACCGTTCGGGTCGGCCAGTGCCGGCACGTCATAGCGCTCGCGAGTAATGCAGTAGTAGTCCACCAGGTTGATCGCGCTCCAGGGCGTAAAGAATGCGAGCAAGAACAGGATGAAAGACTTGAATGCACCGAGGAACGAGTGCTGGCCGAGCAGCGCGATCAGCGTCGCGGCGCCGACGATGAACAGCACGAACACCAGCCGTTGCAAGCGCGTGACGTTCAGGTGGCCACGAAAGCCGCTGATGATGGTCGCGATGCACATGAAGCTGCCGTAGGAGTTCAGCGTGGAAATGGTGACCTTGCCGAACGCGATGCTGAAATACAGCAACGCAGCGGTGGCACCGGTACCACCCAGGCCAACGATATAGGCCACTTCGTGCCCCGCGAACTGCCCATTGGCCGAGGCGGCGGCAAATACGCCGAGGATCATCGCCACCTGTGCGCCGATCACCGAACCTGCGCCTGCGGCAAAAAAGGTTTTCACCGAAGAAGTCTTGCTCGGCAGGTAGCGCGAATAGTCCGCCACGTAAGGGCCGAAGGCGATCTGCCAGGATGCCGCGAGCGACACCGCAAGCAAAAAGCTGCTCCAACTGAAGTGGCGGATTTGCAGGAGTGCGCCAACGTCCACCTGGCTGACCAGGCGAGCGAACAGGTATACGAAGGCAATCACGCCAATGATGCTGGCGACACGGCCGATGAAGTGAATCACCCGATACCCGAGCACCGTGACCAGCACGATGACACTGGCGAAAATCAGGATGCCGACACTGTCGCTGACGCTGAACAGCTGGCCCAGCGCCTGGCCGGAAAGCACGGTCCCGGTGGCGGTGAAACCCAGGTACATCAGGCACACCAGCACGATCGGAATGGCCGCGCCATAAACCCCGAACTGCACCCGGCTGGAGATCATCTGCGGCAGGCCAAGCTTGGGCCCCTGCGCGGCATGCAGCGCCATGACGCCACCGCCGAGCACTTGGCCAATCAGCAGGCCGATCAGCGACCAGAACACGTCACCGCCCAGCACCACCGCCAATGCACCGGTGACGATGGCCGTGATTTGCAGGTTGGCCCCCATCCAGAGGGTGAACTGGCTCAACAACCGACCATGTCGCTCCGCTTCCGGGATGTAGTCAATCGAGCGTTTCTCGATCAACGGCTTGCTGCTTGCGCGTGTGCTGGTGACAGCCATGGTTCAACCTCTGTGGATTGTTCTGATAGTGACGCTGGTACTGCTTTTCTGTGGGAGCGAGCCTGCTCGCGAATGCGGTGTGTCATTCAACACAAATGTCGGATGTGAAGCCGCATTCGCGAGCAAGCCCGCTCCCACAGGGGGTTGGCGTTACTTGCCGGTAATCATCGGCAGGTTCAGCCCCTGTTCCTTCGCGCAGTCGATCGCAATCTGATAACCGGCATCGGCATGACGCATCACCCCGGTGCCCGGGTCGTTGTGCAGTACGCGGGCGATCCGCTCGGCCGCTTCATCGGTACCGTCACAGACGATCACCATGCCCGAATGCTGGGAGAAGCCCATGCCGACGCCGCCACCGTGGTGCAGCGAAACCCAGGTCGCGCCGCTGGCGGTGTTGAGCAAGGCGTTGAGCAGCGGCCAGTCGGAGACGGCGTCGGAGCCGTCCTGCATGGACTCGGTTTCGCGGTTGGGGCTGGACACGGAACCGGAGTCCAGGTGGTCGCGACCGATCACGATCGGCGCCGAGAGCTCGCCGCTGCGCACCATTTCGTTGAACGCCAGGCCCAGCTTGGCGCGCTGGCCCAGGCCAACCCAGCAGATACGCGCCGGCAAGCCCTGGAAGCTGATGCGCTCGCGGGCCATGTCCAGCCAGTTGTGCAGGTGGGCGTCGTCAGGGATCAGTTCCTTAACCTTGGCGTCGGTCTTGTAGATGTCCTGCGGGTCGCCCGACAGCGCAGCCCAGCGGAACGGGCCGATGCCGCGGCAGAACAGCGGACGGATGTAGGCCGGGACGAAACCTGGGAAATCGAAAGCGTTTTCGACGCCCTCTTCCTGAGCCATCTGACGGATGTTGTTGCCGTAGTCGAAGGTCGGGATGCCCATTTTCTGGAAGGCCAGCATGGCTTTCACGTGGACCGCCATCGATTGCTTGGCGGCTTTGACCACGGCAGCAGGCTCGGTCTTGGCGCGGGCACGGTATTCGTCCCAGGTCCAGCCGGCCGGCAGGTAACCGTTGAGTGGGTCGTGGGCGCTGGTCTGGTCGGTGACCATGTCCGGACGCACACCGCGACGGACCATTTCCGGGAGGATTTCAGCGGCGTTGCCGCACAGTGCGATGGAAATCGCCTTGCCTTCGGCGGTGTATTTCTCGATACGGGCCAGAGCATCGTCCAGGTCGGTGGCCTGCTCGTCGACGTAGCGGGTCTTGAGGCGGAAATCGATACTCACCTGCTGGCATTCGATGTTCAGCGAGCAAGCGCCGGCCAGCGTCGCGGCCAACGGCTGTGCGCCGCCCATGCCGCCCAGGCCGGCGGTCAGGACCCAGCGGCCCTTGAGGTTGGAGTCGTAGTGTTGGCGACCGGCTTCGACGAAGGTTTCGTAGGTGCCTTGGACGATGCCCTGGCTGCCGATGTAGATCCAGCTGCCGGCGGTCATCTGACCGTACATGGCCAGGCCTTTGGCATCGAGCTCGTTGAAATGCTCCCAGGTCGCCCAGTGTGGCACCAGGTTGGAGTTGGCGATCAGAACGCGCGGGGCATTGCTGTGGGTCTTGAACACGCCCACTGGCTTGCCGGATTGCACCAGCAGGGTTTCGTCGTCATTCAGGTTGGTGAGGCTTTCGACGATCTTGTCGTAGCACTCCCAGTTACGCGCCGCGCGGCCGATGCCACCGTAGACCACCAGTTCCTTGGGGTTCTCGGCGACTTCTGGATCGAGGTTGTTCATCAGCATGCGCAGCGGCGCTTCGGTCAGCCAGCTCTTGGCGGTCAGCGTGTTACCGCGGGGGGCACGGATTTCAACGTCACGGTATTTTTCAGGTTTGCGGGTAGCGTCGGTCACAGCAAAAACTCCTCAGCGATCAATCCAGACCAGCCCGGGCAATGGGCAGTGATTTTGCGAACATAGCGTTGAGCATCGGTGACTCATACGCATACGTCTTTACTTGTATGTACAAGCATATGCAATCAAGCGGCCAACTTTTTGAGGCGCTTCTGGAGGATGGCTTGAGAAAATGGCTGCGAGGCCCGTGGCGCATGGGTCGCCGCGTTGGATGAAAATTTCGGGAAAGGGTTTTCAGCAAGAGAAGTGAACGTCACAAAAAGCGTGGCGTTGCGCCACGCTGGGGCATTCGGTAACAAATTGGTGCGCTCCAGTGGGAACAACGCACAGCCTTCTGTGGCGAGGGGATTTATCCCCGTTGGGCTGCAAAGCAACCCCTTCCCAAGCAAGCCTCTGGATTACATAACGGCCGCTTATTTAGGGCCGCTTCGCAGCCCAGCGGGGATAAATCCCCTCGCCACAGAAGAAAACAGGCAGGACTATCGGGCAGTCAGCTCGATCACGCAGCACTGACCGCTCGTGGAGATTTCCAGCAGTCCAGTGTTACCGCTCAATTGCAAACAATCATAGAGGCCCAGTTCCGCCTCAGGCTCGCCGACCTTGACGTGCAGCGCCGGGGTCGCGCTGAACACCAAAACCGTCCCCGCCTCGCTGTAAAACCGCTGCTCATCCTTCATCCACTGCACCCGCGCACGGTAACGCTGCGGTGCGTAGATCAGATTGAAGTCGCGAATCGGTCCGCCCAACAGGGTGCAGTGCACGTGGCTCTCGCCACTGAACGCAAAGGCGTCCAGCGGATGCAGGGCCCGAGTGGTCCGACCGTCGACATTCAGTGTCATGCCATCGCCCTGCAACACGCTGATAACCCGCTCGTAACCGGCAAAGGTGGAAAAACCACCCGACTCGCCGATATCGGCGATCGACAGGCGCCAACCGAAACCTTCCAGGCCGGTGCCGGCATCGCGGGTGATTTCCTCGGTGCTGCCGCCACCATTTTTCCAGGGCATGCGTGGGTAATCAGCGGCGCGCAGGACCTTTATCTGACTCATCATTTATGAAACCGACCTTCGAGGCTGTGACGGGAACCGGGGTGGATCAAGCGTGCGGCGGTCACTGGCTGACGCCCGGACCAGGTCCGACGACGGATCAGCAGGCACGGCTCGCCTCTCTCGATCTGTAGCAGTTTGCATTCGCTCGGCTCGGCCAGGATTGCCTCGACGACGTGTTCACCCTCGGTCAGCGGAGCGACCTGATTCAGATAGGCGTAGGGCGTTTGCAAGGTGAAGTCCTGCTTGAGGTATTCGGGCGCCACCAGTGCGTTGACGAAACGATCCTCGATCTGCACGGGGATATCGTTTTCAAAGTGCACGATCAGCGAATGGAAGACCTTCTGCCCTTCGCGCATATCCAGGGCCAGGGCCCGCTCGGAACCGGCGGCCTCTTCTTCCAGGGTGATGACCTTGCACGTGTGGCGGTGGCCACGGGAGGCGATTTCGTCGGCAATGTTATGCACTTCGAACAACGCGGACTGGCTCTTGGGCTCGGCGACAAACGTGCCGACGCCCTGCATGCGCACCAACAGGCCATCGGCGGTCATTTCCCGCAGGGCACGGTTGATGGTCATGCGACTGAAGCCCAGTTGGCTGACCAGTTCGCTTTCCGATGGCACGCGGTAATGCGGCGGCCAGTTTCCACTGTCGATCTGCTGGGTGATCATCTGTTTGACGCGGGCGTACAAGGGTGCCGGACTGTCACCCAGGTTTGCGGCCAGCGGCGGTTTGGCAGGCGGAGTCGGCACGGCGGTTCCCTGTTCTGCTTATGAAGGTTACGAATGTCCTGTATCACAAATACTGTTCCTTTTTGACGGCGTCTCTTGCCGTCATCCTGCGTTGCCGCTTCTCGCCATAGCCTGCTATGACTCGTCGCGGCGCCTTGCCTGACGACAAGAGCCACACAGCAAAAAAGAACGTATTTATGAAACAGGACATTAGCTTGCCGGAGTTTACCGGGCAGGCAAACGTCTGTATATGTATATACAAATTACGCACGATGAGGTTGAACCATGTCCGCCTTCTTTGCCGAACGCGCGCTGCTGCCTAATGGATGGGCCAACGATGTACGTCTTGAAGTCGACGCCGCAGGCGTTCTGACCAGTATCCAGGCCGATTCCCACGCAGACGGCGCCGAACGGCTGGGCGGTCCGCTGTTGCCGGGCATGCCAAACCTGCACTCCCATGCGTTCCAGCGCGCCATGGCCGGGCTGGCGGAAGTGGCGGGCAATCCCAATGACAGTTTCTGGACGTGGCGCGACCTGATGTACCGTCTCGTCGGAAAAATCAGCCCGGACCAGCTCGGCATCATCGCCCGACAGCTGTACATCGAAATGCTCAAGGCCGGTTACACCTCGGTCGCCGAATTCCATTACGTGCATCATGACACCGACGGCGCGCCCTACGCCGATCCGGCCGAACTGGCCCTGCGCATCAGCCAGGCCGCCAGCGCGGCGGGCATTGGCTTGACGCTGCTGCCGGTGCTTTACAGTCACTCCGGGTTTGGCGGCCAGGCGCCCAATGACGGGCAGCGCCGCTTCATCAACAGCACGGAAAACTATCTGAAGCTTCAGTCACGGTTGCAGCCGATCCTGGCCGCACTACCGGCGCAAGCGCTGGGCCTGTGTTTCCACTCCCTGCGCGCCGTGACGCCTGGGCAAATCGACGAAGTGCTGGCCGCCAGCGACCGCGATTGCCCGGTGCATATCCACATCGCCGAGCAGCAGAAGGAAGTCGACGACTGCCTGAGCTGGAGCGGAGCCCGTCCGCTGCAATGGCTGTACGACAACACCGAAGTGGACCAGCGCTGGTGCCTGGTCCACGCCACCCACGCCAATGCCGACGAAGTCAGCCTCATGGCCAAAAGTCGGGCGATTGCCGGCCTGTGCCTGACCACCGAAGCCAACCTGGGCGATGGGATTTTCCCGGCGGTGGATTTCCTTGCCCAGGGCGGACGCTTGGGTATCGGCTCCGATAGCCATGTCTCGTTGAGTGTGGTGGAGGAACTGCGCTGGCTGGAATACGGCCAACGTCTGCGCGACCAGCGACGCAACCGGTTGTATCGGGCGGATCAACCGATGGTCGGGCGTACCCTGTTCGATGCCGCGCTGGAAGGCGGCGCCCAGGCCTTGGGGCAACCCATCGGCGCCCTGGAAATAGGCAAGCGTGCCGATTGGCTGGTGCTCGATGGCAACGATCCGTACCTGGCCACGGCCCAGGGTGATGGCATTCTCAATCGCTGGCTGTTCGCCGGTGGGGATCGTCAGGTGCGCGATGTGATGGTCGGCGGGCAGTGGGTCGTGCGCGATGGGCGCCATGCCGGGGAAGAGCAAAGTGCCCGGGCGTTTACCCAGGTATTGCGCGAGCTTCTGGGCTGATGCGGATAAAAATTTGGGAGCGGGCTTGCTCGCGAATACGGTGTATCAGTTGACATAACTCTTAACTGACAAACCGCCTTCGCGAGCAAGCCCGCTCCCACATTGAGTCGCTGCCGGCTGTCAATCCGAGGTCTTGGCCATCTGCCGGTCCGAAGCACGCCAGATCAACCGGCTGGTGTCGTAGCCTTGCTGACGTGCCTTGCTCAACAGCTCCTCGCGCACGACGCTGTTGACGGTCGGTGTACGAGACAGCAGCCACATGTAGCGGCGGCTCGGGTCGCCGACTATCGCGGTCTTGTAGTCATCGCTGACGTACAGCACCCAGTATTGCCCTTTCGCCACGCCCGGCACGATCCGTGAGAACCAGTTGTCGAACTTGACCCAGAGCTTGTCATTCTTGCCCGGCACCTGCGGCGTGGCGGTGCCCCTGGCTTCTTCCCACTGCCAGTCCGAGGTCAGGCAGCGGTTGAGTACGCCCATGTCGCCGTCAGGCTTGAGGGTGTAGTGGGCTTCGGATTGCGCGCAGTTGCGCTGGAAATACATTGGCAGGCGGGCCAACTCGTACCAGGTCCCTTGGTAACGCTTCAAATTGACATTATTGACGGTCTTGGGCGCCAACGGGTCTTCGCCAGAAGTGGCGCAGCCAGCCAAAACCAGGCCAGCCAAAAGCACTAACAGTAACCGCTTCATTATTTTTCTCCCGCAGGCCCATGGCCTCGGTTTACTTCAGGCCTTGGCCGGAAAACATCAACACTTTGTCACCGGCGTACTGGACGCTGATAAAGCTTTTCTGGTCGCCCCAGGTGCAACTGGACATGCCTAGCGCGCCCGAACAATCAGTCGGTTTGCCCAGCAACGATTCGACTTCGGACTTGGCCATGCCAGACGACAGCTTCGAATAATTTTCCTGGTTGACCTTGCTGCATGCCGTCAGCACGACGCACACAAACAACAACGCGATGGAACGCAGGGACATCGTGTAACTCCTGGAACGGAAGGGAGGATGGCAGGGTGCCAACCAGAAGCTTAGAAGAGAAAACCCCATTCTGGTTCCCCGGCAGCCTCGGTATTTATGGGACTTTGAGCAGGCATTTCGTCGGTAAATCAACCAGTTTGTGACGCTGTCGTGCATTTCGTCGGGTTCGGACCGCGAACGGCTGATCCTTGACACCCTCGGGCCGATAAATAGAACAGCGCGAAATCCTGCGTTATGGCAAATTGCCCACCTTCCTGACCAGCTTCTGTGCGGTAGCGTTCTTAATGACCAGAAACATGAAATTCAGCCACAAAATCCTGTTGGCTGCCGCCCTCGTGGTAGCCGTTGCGTTCGCCTGTTTCATCCTGTTCAACGACTATCGTCAGCGCCAGAGCCTGCACACCAGCACCGAAAACTCGATGCAGGAACTCGGCAGCCTGACCAGCCGGAACATTCAGACCTGGGTCGAAGGCCGCGTCCAATTGCTCCAGTCGCTGGCCCAGCAAATCGCCGTGGACGGCAGCAGTGCCGACAGCCTCAAGCGCGCCGTGGGCCTGCCGGCCTACACCGGCAATTTCCAGCTCAGCTATTTCGGCGGCACCGACGGCGTGATGTTCTCCGTGCCAGCGGGCAACCGCGCCGCCGACTATGACCCCCGCGCCCGTGGCTGGTACAAGGCCGCCAACAGCGCCCAACAGACCATCGTCACCGAACCCTACATCGCCGCCTCGTCGGGCAAACTGGTGATCACCGTGGCCACCCCGGTGCAGCATCAGAACCAGATGATCGGCGTCGCCGGTGCAGACATCGACCTGTCCAGCGTCAGCGCAATCATCAACTCGCTGAACTTCGGCGGCCATGGCCATGCGTTCATTGTCAGCGCCGACGGCAAGATCCTGATCCACCCCGACAGCAAGCGCGTGCTCAAGACCCTGGCCGAGGCCTACCCCAACGGCGCGCTGCAAGTCAGCCCGGGCATGAAGGAAGTCGAACTCGACGGCAAGACCCAGTTCATTTCCTTCACCCGTGTCAGCGGCGTGCCGGGCGCCGACTGGTACGTGGCGCTGGTGCTCGACAAAGACACCGCGCTGGCGATGCTCAGTGAATTCCGCACTTCAGCGCTGATCGCCATGGCCATCGCCGTGGTCTTTATCATCGCCCTATTGGGCATGCTGATCCGCGTACTGATGCAACCGCTGCTGACCATGGGCCGGGCCATGCACGATATCGCCGAAGGCGAAGGCGACCTGACCCGACGCCTGACCATCCACGGCCAGGATGAATTCGGCGCCCTGGGGACTTCGTTCAACCGCTTCGTCGAGCGCATTCACACCTCGATCCGCGAAGTGGCCTCGGCCACCGGCCAGGTCAACGAAGTGGCCCTGCGCGTGGTCAGTGCCTCCAACTCATCGATGCTCAACTCCGACCAGCAGGCTTCGCGCACCAGCAGTGTGGCCGCAGCCATCAACCAGCTCGGTGCCGCCGCCCAGGAAATCGCCCAGAACGCCGCCCTCGCCTCGCAGCACTCCAGCGATGCCCGCAGCCTCGCCGAAGACGGCCAGCAAGTGGTGGATAAAACCATCACCGCCATGCAGCAACTGTCGGCGAAGATCAGCGATTCGTGTGGCAACATCGAAACCCTGAACAGCAACACGGTGAACATCGGCCAGATCCTGGAGGTGATCACCAGCATTTCCCAGCAGACCAACCTGCTCGCGCTGAACGCAGCCATCGAAGCCGCCCGCGCCGGTGAAGCCGGACGTGGTTTCGCGGTGGTGGCCGATGAGGTGCGCAACCTGGCCCACCGCACCCAGGACTCGGCGCAGCAAGTGCAGAAGATGATCGAAGAGCTGCAAGTCGGCGCTCGGGAAGCGGTGCTGACCATGACCGACAGCCAGCGCCAGAGCGAAAGCAGCGTCGGCATCGCCAACCAGGCCGGCGAGCGCCTGGGCAGCGTGACCCAACGCATCGGCGAGATCGACGGCATGAACCAATCGGTGGCCACCGCCACCGAGGAACAGACCGCCGTGGTGGAGTCGATCAACGTCGACATCAGCGAGATCAACACACTGAACCAGGAAGGCGTGGAAAACCTGCAAGCGACTTTGCGCGCCTGTTCCGATCTGGAGCAGCAGGCGGCGCGGTTGAAGCAGTTGGTGGGGAGTTTCAGGATTTAAAGTGTCTGCACTGGCCCCATCGCGAGCAGGCTCGCTCCCACAGTTGATCGGATTCCGCCAAAGGAAACGCAATTAATTGTGGGAGCGGGCTTGCTCGCGAAGGCGGCGGCCGCTACACCAGGACCATCAGAACCTGGACCCAAGCCTGTTCAAGAACTCCACTTCCTCAGCGGTAGATTCCCTTCCCAACACCCCATTGCGATGGGGAAACCGTCCAAACCGCGCAATGATCTTCTGGTGCCGCTCGGCATAATCGAGATTGTCTTCGAACACCGCCGCTTGCGGCTGCTCGCGAACTAGCTCGATAAACCGCGACACGGCCTCGTTCTGCACGGCCAGGTTCTCGCAATGTTCGAGCACCAGGTAGATGAAGACGCGTTGGATGGGTTTGAGTTGGCGGTCGAAACCCGCCGCCATGCCTTGGGCCACCAGCGCTTGGGCACGCAGGTCACCGGAAAAGGCCTTGGGGGTGTCGCGAAAGATCATCCGGGGCAGTTGATCGAGCAGCAGCACCAGGGCCAGCCAACCTTTCGGGCGTTGCGCCCAGTCGCTCAAACCGCCGGCCAGTGCCTGCTCGACCAGATCGCCAAAGCGCTCGCGCGCCTGGCGATCATGGCGCTTGCCGAACCACAGCTTGTTCTTGTCAGCCGATATCTCATCGGGGGTTTCGGCTGAGCCAAACCACCAATCGAGCAACGGCTGCCAAGGCTCGGCCATGATTTATTCCTGGTGGTAGGCCGTCGCGCGGGCGACTTCTTCCTTCGAGCCCAGGAACACCGCCACACGTTGGTGCAGGCCTTCAGGCTGGATATCGAGAATGCGCTGGTGACCGTCGGTGGACGCGCCACCGGCCTGCTCCACCAGGAACGACATCGGGTTGGCTTCATACATCAGACGCAGCTTGCCGGGCTTGCTTGGCTCGCGGCTGTCGCGCGGGTACATGAACAGACCGCCACGGGTCAGGATACGGTGGACATCGGCGACCATCGCGGCGACCCAACGCATGTTGTAGTTCTTTTTCAGCGGACCTTCTTCGCCTGCCAGCAACTCGCTGACGTAGCGTTGCACCGGGGCTTCCCAGTGACGCTGGTTGGACATGTTGATGGCGAATTCCTGGGTGCTTTCAGGAATGGTGATGTCTTCGTGAGTCAGCACGAAGCTGCCCATTTCACGGTCCAGGGTGAAGCCTTTGACGCCATCGCCCAGCGTCAGCACCAGCATGGTCTGCGGACCGTAGATGGCATAACCGGCGGCGACTTGCTGGGTACCGGGCTGCAGGAAGGCCTTTTCGTTCAGGGCTTCATTCTGGCTCAGGTATTCATTCGGGCAGCGCAGTACCGAGAAGATGGTACCGACCGGGGCGTTGATGTCGATGTTCGACGAGCCGTCCAGTGGGTCGAATACCAGCAGGTAGGCGCCCTTGGGGTACTTGCCCGGGATCTGGTAGGCATTGTCCATCTCTTCGGACGCCATGCCGGCCAGGTGACCGCCCCATTCGTTGGCTTCGAGCAGGATCTCGTTGGAGAGTACGTCAAGCTTCTTCTGCACTTCACCCTGCACGTTCTCGGTGCCCATGCTGCCCAAGACACCACCCAATGCGCCTTTGGAAACGGCGTGGCTGATCTCTTTGCACGCACGCGCCACCACTTCGATCAAAAAGCGCAGATCGGCAGGGGTATTGTTGCTGCGGGTCTGCTCAATCAAATAGCGACTCAAGGTAACGCGGGACATGGACGGCTCCGAAGAATAGGGGGCGGAAAAACCAGCGCAGTTTAGCGCGAGTCGGGACTTAATTCCTCCTATGAGACGGGATATAGGGGATTGAGTTCACGAGACGGCAATCGCCACCCTTAGCAATGCAAAAAAAAATCGGGTACCACCATCAACATAGAGGTACCCGATCCTGGCTGGAGCATGCAGGCCATCCGCTCCAGCTTCTGTATGCCCCGATTCACTAACCGCTCGATCGCAGCAAAGGCCGAGCTGTTCTCAAACGTGGAAGTAACCCACGCACGAATCGAACGGCAGGCGCTTGAGTTCGATCTTGTTCAGATCGAGCACTTCACGCAAGGCTTTGGTTTCGCCGGGGAAGTTACGGTAGGCGACCTCATCGAGCACCACGATCGCACCTTTTGGCATATACGGCAGGAACGTTTCCAGAGCGACCTTGGTTGATTCGTACAGGTCGGTATCGAGGATCAGCATCGCTACCACCAGGTCAGGACGGGTCTGGACCCATTCCGGAACGGTTTTGACAATGTCACCCTTGACCAATTCACAGCGCGGGATGCGGTTGACCGGGCGCAACAGATCGTTGGCATCGATCATTTCCTGGATCAAGGACTGGTCGGTGTCGGCAAACATGGTTTCATTGACGTCCGCCGGGTCTTCTTTCTTGTCGATACTCTGGAACCCCTCGAAGGTGTCGAAGCCGATTATCGAGCGGTTGATCGCATAGGGTTCCAGGATCATCGACAGGTGCATATAGAGCATCAACGAGTTGCCCTTGTACACGCCGCATTCGATGATTGCGCCCGGGATTTCGGCAACTTTCTTGAACAGCTCCATGCGCGACAGCGCAGCAGTCACGCCGATGCGATGGGCAAAGACAAATGGCGCGTCGGCCACATACTCGGCGTCCACCCGTTTCAAGACATTGGCGCGAGTCTCGTTGTATTGAGCCTCGGCGGGTGTAATGCGGCGCTTGGTCATTGCTGGATTCCTTGGAAATTCGAGAAGTCGTGAGCGTGGAAATAATCTTTGAAGCCCGCACCAACGTCCGGACAGGCGCTGTCTACGTTGACCGCACCGCGCTTGTGCTTGAGATCATCAAGATGCATCAAGCGAAAGTCCACGCTGAAACGGGTTCGTTGAGTGTAGTTGGGAACGGTGCCATGCAGATGCGAACCTGAGAAAACCAGCATGTCGCCCATGTTGCCGGCAACACGCAGCTCCGACGAAGTATTGATCTGCCCCAGAGGGACCGGATGTACCCGGGCTTCTTCCTTGAGGTTTTCCTTGGCCCGGTGGCGCTGGTTGCTGATCCAGTCAGACAGGCTCCAGTCCTTGGAAGTATTTTCAACAGGTACATCGAAATAGCCGCCATTGATCATCATGGTCTGGTCGGCACTGATGGTATGCACCGGCATCCATGTATTGATTTGACAATCGACCCCACCGTACCAAGTGTCACGGTGGGGTTTATAGGCATAGCTGACGCCAGCGTGCAGGTAGTCGTAGTTGGGTACTACACGGATCCGGGGCACGTCGAAAATAAATTCGCGAGGGTCAGCGGCGATTTCATGAATGAAACTCTGGATCAACTCTTTAACGCGCAAACTGTTGGTAAATTGCCCCTTGAGGCGAGTGACCAGCGCCACGAACTCTTCTACCGGCATTAATGTGTGCAAGGCCTGATGGTTGGTCTCGCCGTCAAAGGCGGCAGTGATGCTTTCCTGGGCGAACGCGCACAACTCACTGGCAGTGCGCAACTGGGTGTTCAGGAAGATGTCGCCTGCGTAAATAGCCTCTTTGAAGTCAGCTTTGTTCTGAAGCTGATTGATGTACAGATTCACGGGTCCCCTCCTGAATACATCGAGCCTTCTTAAGCATCGGCACGATGTGGACAAACTGAAGTGTGGGCCCTCAGAAGTCCAAATCGGGTCAGGATTTAACCGGCGGCTTGCGCAACAAGCTGAAGGCCATCGCCGCAAGGAACAACACGCTGAGCAGCAACACCGCCCACAAGCCGATTTTCTTCCAGTTGGTATCGACCGTAGCCGGCGCGGTCACGGTTACAGCAGCCTGTGTCGCGGTGGTCGTGCCGTTCACTGTCGCCGTCCCCAGAGTCGCCAAGCGTGCCGGGTGATAATCGGGCACCAACGTGGTCAGGGGCAAGCTGGCCGCTTTCACCGTCGCGCTGCCCAGTGCCAGGCTGTACGGACCTTCGCCACGTGCCAGGAACACCACCTGGGTCGGGCGCACCGCATAGCGCAGGGTTGGCGCCTCAGTGCCCAGGCCGCCACCCCGCTCGTCCACCGTCAGCTTCAATTGCTGGACAATCTGACCGGACAGTTGCAAGTGGTCTTGCAGCACATCCTTGCCATTCTGGGTCAGGCGATAGAGCAGGCCACTGCTCACGGGCTGCCATGGAAGACTGCTTTCACGGCGTCCGGCCAATGTCACCGGCGCCAGACTATTGGCCTGGCTCAGTTCGACCTGCACCTGCTCGACGCTCAGCCCCTTGGGCAGCTGCCAGGTGTACTCGCCGGCCTTGCTAGTGCTGCCGGCCAAAGGCTGCGACCAGACCAGCGGCAACGGCAAGCTTTCGCGACTGGCGCTCTGCAACTGAGCCGAGGTCAGCACCGGCGCGGAGGACGGCGAGTCCCAGAGCAAACGCAGATAACGCGCCGATTGCCCCGGCAGGCTCACTTCATGTTGCTCGACCCGCTCATCGGCAAAGGTCAGCCGGGCCACCTGGCCTTCGCCCCAGGACTGCCAGTGCTGCAGATCATCGCTGGCTTCGATGGTGAAGCGCTGAAAACCGTCGCGCTCGCTGGTCCAGTCGAGCACCAACTGCTGCAACGGCGCCTTGAGCGCGCTGGCGTCGAGCAGCCAGCCACGCAGTTCCTCTTCCCCGGCCTCGAGCCGGCTGGAGGGCTGGACTTCCACCAGGGTCCCGTTGGCGTTCGATTGCACCCGCACACTGGGCGCGCGTTCGGTGTCGTCGGCGGCGTTATACAGCGGGAACCACTTCACGTCCGTGAGGGTGCGATTTTCCCGGCTCTGGGCCGACTCGCGAACCAACGCATAAGCCTGGGCCTGCCCCGCCGCATTGAACACCCGCAAGTCGCTCAGGTCGGTCTGCTGCGCGTGCAACTGAACCTCCAGCGGTAGCGGCAGGCGATACCACGGCCCCTCGCCGCTCAAGGCCAATGGCACCTGATGGGCGAAATCCGTCGGTTGCTCCTGGGCCGTGGCCGACAAGGCCACCCACAGTCCGACCACTCCCAGGCCGATCCGATTCAACGTGCGACTCAAGATGACACTCCTTCACTGACAGGCATTGGCGGTTCGGACGGCGGGGTCGTTTCCGGGCGTTTTGGCGGCAACGGGGCGAAGTAACCCACCACCAGCAGCAGCACGCCTACCCCGATGAACGACACGATCCGCGCCAGACCGCCGCGGTTACTCAGTTCGACAAAGAACAGCTTGGCGACCACCACGGCGATCAACGCCGCACCGATCAGCCATACTTCACGGCGGTGCCGCAGATGCCCGCCGATCATCAGGCCCAGGGCGATCAGGGTCCAGACGATGGACAGCCCGGCCTGCACGAACATCGATTCGAGCAATGCGTCGAGCTCGAACGGCACGCCGATCCAGTGATGGGCGCTGCGCATCACCAGGGCGGTAAAGAACGCGAACAGCGACACACCGGCGAGCAACTGAGCCACGTGCTCGGCATGGGCCCAACGGATCGCCAACTGCGCCAGCGCACTGCGTGCCCACACGTAGACCCCGAACAAGGCAAACAGCAGGCCCAGCTCCAGCGGATTGAGCAGCGGCACATAAGGCAAAGGGTCAGCGCTGCCGTCGCTGAAGGTATTGGCCAGCCAGAACCAACCGAGCATCAGCAACGCCAGAGGCGCCGCCGCGTAGACACGATACTCCCGCGCTTGAGCCGATACCGGCCATGGCCAGGCACGTGGTGCAGCCATCAGCACCAGGTACAGGCTTGGCAGGATCGCCCAACCGAGCCAGCGCCAGGCGTTGTATTGCTCGGACAACAACAGCAGGCCATAACGCAACTCAAGCGCCAGTACGCCGATCAACAGCCAACAGCCGAGCACGTGAGCGGTGCTGCGTGCCTGGGCCGGCAAGCTCGATGCCAGACGCTTGAGGGAAAGCAAATGCACGCCAAACACAGCCAGCCAGGCGAGCCAGCCAAAATCCGCCGCCGGGTGATAGCGGTTGTGCCAGGACGCAACCAGCACACAACCCGCCGCCGGGATCAGCAACGTACATAGCAACCCCAGGGCTGGCCATTTCAGACGCTGCGCCAGGGCGGCCCACACCGCCACACTGCTCGCCGCGACGATCAGCAACAGGCTGCCCTGCAGGTTCACCGGGGCAAAGCGCAGCACTTCGCTGACCCACGCCAGCGCCCACCAACCGGCCCCCCAGACCAGCAGCAACTCCGAGAGGCGCTGCAAACTCAGGGCCTCGAATTGCGCCGCCGAATGTCCGCGCTGCAAGCGCCATGCACCCACCAGCGCCGCCAAACCCAGTACCAGCGGCGTCCAGAACCCGCTGTGGGCCAAGGGTCGCAAATCCTCGGTATCGAGCGGCCCCAACAAAGCCGGCCCCGCCACCAGGAACGCGGCACCACCGAGCAACTGCAGCAACAGGCCGAACACAAAGCTCACCCGCTGTTTCAGGTACAGGCTCAACCAGATGATCAGCAGGCCGCTGGCAGCCCACACGCCACTGGCGGTTTGCCAGGGCAGGACGAACAACACCGCAAGGTTGATCAGTACCAATCCCGCCAGCAGCACCACTGACAAGCCGCGCAGCAGCCGCACGTCGTTGCGCACCATCTCGTCGCGTGCCGCCAGCAACATGCCACCGATCAGCGCCAGACCGATCAACGAGGCGCTGAGCAGACCGCTCCAGCCGGCGTTAAGCACCGCCGCCGAGTCCCCCTCCGCGCCCCGCAGGCGCAACAGGAACAGCGCGCCCCCCAACAGTTGTATGGCAAACGCAGTGAACAGGAAACTGCGCGATTGCAGGCGCAGGCCCACGAATAGCGTCGCCAGGCCGGCCAGCGCCCAGGCGATGGCGGTGCCGTGGGTCAGGAAAAACAGTGGCGCCAGCAGATAGAGCGAGGCCAGCCCCGACACCGCCAACACCGGCTGCACCTGACGCTCCCAACTCGCAGTGTGCTCAGGTGCTGCCTTGCGCAGTTGATAGAAGCTGAACAGCAAGGCGCCGCCGAGCATCAACGCACCCAACGGGGAGCCCTGGAGCAGGCTGCTTTCACCGATCAGCAATTCGCTGAAGAAGGCCCACGCCGCCCCCAGTTGCAGCAGCAAGGCAAACGCACGGGCCAGAGGACGTTGCTGGCGCAGACCCAGCCAGAAAATCCCCGCGCCCTCCACCGCCCATGCAGCGGCGGTCCAACGAGCGTCGAGGCCCAGGGGAATCGCCAGGCTGGTAAAAATCACTCCCAGCGCCAGGCAGGTTTCGGCCAGGAGCAAGGCGCGCCCCCCTTTCAACACGCGGGCCAGCCCTATGTAGATCATGCCCAGCACCAGGGCGCTGAATGCTGCGGCGAGGTCGAGAAACATCACCAGCGTCAGCTGCAAACCAAAGGCCACCAATGGCGGACCGAACAGCATCGTGCCGTCCACGTAATCGCCCTTGCGCGCCGACCAGCGCAGCAAGGCTTCGCGGCTGTCATCCTCCGGGGCGTCGCTCATTTCCAACAGTTTGCGCCGGGTGAACAGCAAGCCAATCGCCAGGTACATCAGGAAGAACACGATCAGGAACGGCTCGGTGCTGAAGAACAGCTGCGGCGAATACGACCGCAGGCCCCAGGCGATGCCGATACCGAACGTGCCGACGAAGCCGATCAGGTTCAGCAGGCGCCAGGCCTTGAACCAGGCAATCGCGAGGATGCCGGTATTGAGCAGGATGAAATAACTGAACAGGGCCACGTGGTTGCCGCTGCCGGTTGAGGTCAGGATCGGCGCGGCGAACCCGCCCAACGCAGCCGCGGCCGCCAGACCCAGGGCGTTCTGAGTCACCGCCAGGATCGCCGAGAACACCGTGACCGCCACCAGCAAGCCCAGGGCAGCCTTGGAATCGAGCAAGGGATGCAGGCGCATGGCGGCGAAAACCGTCAGGTACAGCACCGCGATCCCGGTGCCCTGAAGCATCAGCGCATAGCTGCTGTTGCGCTGGCGCAGCCACCAGCCCAGGCCCAGCAGGCCCAACGCGCTGGCCGCGACGCCGGCGTAACGCAGCTCGATCGGCACCACCATGCCTTCGGTGGCGTAGCGCAGCAGAAACGCCAGGCCGAGGAACAACAGCACGACCCCGACCCGCAGCACCGTGTTGCCGCCGAACAGCCAGTTACGCGCACCGGCCAGGGCGCGCTCGATCACATTCGGGCCTCGCGGGGCAGCCGGTTGCGCGGCAATCGGTTCCAAGGGTTCGAAGTTGCGGGACTCGCGCCGGGAAGCGGCAGGCGCCGGGGTCCAGACGTCATCGGGCAATGGCTGGCTGGCCTGCGTGGCCCTGGCCGGCATGGGCCCGAGGTCCGGCGGCAGTTCCCAGACCAGCTCGGGTTCTGGCTCAGGTTCGGTGCGGGTGGCGGGCTCGGGGGCTTGGGCTGTGGCGGCTTGCGGCGCCGGATCATGAGGGGCATACAATGTGCCGCGCTCAAGCACCGCCAGACGTGCCTCCAGCGTAACCAGGTCTTGCTGGGCCGCTTGCAGCAAAACCTGCTGCCTGGCAGCTTCGGACCCGAGGTGCCTGATGCGAAACACCTGGGCAATGCCAAGCCCCACCAATGCGCCTATCAGCGCATCAGCCAGCGACTCATCCACCACCCAGCCGAGAGCCAGGCCCAACAGCGTCAAGATCCATTGCATGGTTGATATCCCTAAGCGGCCCGTTGCGGGCATGACCGGGGGCTTCTGTGCCTGGAACAGTCTAGTGGAACAACCACAAACCCTGTGGGAGCGGGCTTGCTCGCGAAAGCGGTGTGTCAGGCAACTTCATTCTGCCTGGCACACCGCTTTCGCGAGCAAGCCCGCTCCCACAATGGATAGGTGCATTCCCAATCGCTGAATCCCGCCACAGAGCCCGGCGAAACTGGCGCCTAGTATATCGACGAAGCCCAACCGTCGTTGGGCTTCGCTCACATTTTTGACAGCTAAGGCTATTCCAGCGCTTTCCAGATGTCGGTGGCGTATTCGCGGATGGTCCGGTCCGAGGAGAACCAGCCCATGCGCGCGGTGTTGAGCACCGCCGAGCGCCACCATTGCTTGGAGTCGTGCCAACGCTCCTCGACCTTCGCCTGGGCGTTCCAGTACGAGTCGAAGTCGGCGCAGACCAGGAAGCGGTCATAGTCCACCAGCGAATCGATCAGTCCGGTGTAGCGCATCGGATCGTCCGGCGAGAACACCCCGCCGCGAATCGCCTGCAACACATCGTTGAGGCGATGGGAGGCGGCGATGTCCGGCGCTGCGCTGAATTCGCCGTTGCGCTTGCGCGCCTCGACCTGCTCGGCGGTCAGGCCGAAGATGAACATGTGCTCATCGCCGACCCGATCCCACATCTCCACGTTGGCGCCGTCCATGGTGCCGATGGTTAGCGCGCCGTTGAGGCCGAATTTCATGTTGCTGGTGCCCGACGCCTCGAAGCCGGCAGTGGATATCTGCTCCGACAGGTCGGCCGCCGGGATGATGCTTTCGGCCAGGCTGACGTTGTAGTTGGGCAGGAACACCACTTTGAGCAAGCCACGCACGGTCGGGTCGTTGTTCACCACCCGGGCGATGTCGTTGGTCAGCTTGATGATCAGCTTGGCCTGGTGATAACTGGCGGCGGCCTTGCCGGCGAAGATTTTCACCCGTGGCACCCAGTCCACTTCCGGCTCGGCGCGAATCGCCTGGTACAACGCCACGGTGTGCATCAGGTTGAGCAGTTGACGCTTGTACTCGTGGATCCGCTTGACCTGCACATCGAACATCGCCGCCGGGTTCACAGCAATGCCCAGGCGTTCGTGGATCAGATAGGCCAGGGCTTTCTTGCTGTGCAGGCGCTGCTCGGCGAACTGTTTGCGGAACGCCGGCTTATCGGCGAACGGCTCCAATTCGATCAAACGCTCCTCAGGGTTGTCGAGCACGCTCGGGCCAAGGGCATCGACCATCATCGACGTCAGTTCGGAGTTGGCCTGGAACAGCCAGCGGCGGAAGGTAATGCCGTTGGTCTTGTTGTTGATCCGTTCCGGATAGAGCTTGTGCAGTTCGGAGAACACCGTGCTGCGCATCAGTTGCGTGTGCAAACCGGATACGCCGTTGACGCTGTGGGAACCGAGGAACGCCAGGTTGCCCATGCGCACCCGACGACCATTGTCTTCTTCGATCAGCGAAACCGAGCGCAGCACGTCGAAATCGTGCACGCCCTTGGCCCGCAGCGAATCGATGTGCTGGGCGTTGATCAGGTAGATGATCTGCATGTGCCGCGGCAGCATGCGCTCCATCAGCCCTACCGGCCATGTTTCCAGGGCTTCGGGCAGCAGCGTGTGGTTGGTGTAGGACAACGTGTCCTGGGTGATCTGCCAGGCCGCATCCCAGGCCACGTCATAGACGTCCACCAATTGGCGCATCAACTCGGCCACGGCGATCGAAGGGTGAGTGTCGTTGAGCTGGATCGCCGCATGGTCACCCAGGGTCAGCACCGAGGTGTGCATGTTGCGGTGACGGCGCAGCAGGTCTTGCAACGAGGCGGCGACGAAGAAGTATTCCTGGCGCAGGCGCAATTCCTGGCCGGCTTCGGTGCTGTCGGCCGGGTAAAGCACGCGGGAAATACTTTCGGCCCGGGCCACTTCCGCCACCGCGCCCAGGTGGTCGCCGGCATTGAAGCGTTCCAGGTGCAAATCTTCCACGGCGCGGGCACGCCACAGGCGCAAGGTGTTGACGCTGGCGCCACGCCAGCCCACCACCGGGGTGTCATAGGCGATGGCCCGCACGGTTTCGGCCGGAGACCAGACCTGCCGGGTCTTGCCGGCCTCGTCGGTCACGGTTTCGACGCTGCCGCCGAAGCCGATAGGGTAAACCACCTCCGGGCGCTCGAACTCCCAGGGGTTGCCGAAATCCAGCCAGTGCTCGGTCTGCTCCTGTTGCCAGCCGTCGACGATGGCCTGACGGAACAGCCCGTGCTCATAACGGATGCCGTAGCCATGGCCGGCGATACCCAGGGTCGACATGCTTTCCATGAAGCACGCCGCCAACCGCCCGAGGCCGCCGTTGCCCAGGGCCGCATCGGGCTCTAGCAGGCGAATGCGCTCAAGATCCACCCCCAGTTCGGTCAACGCTTCGCGGGCGGTATCCAGCAGGCCGAGGTTGCTCAGGCTGTCGTAGAGCAGACGGCCAATGAGAAATTCCAGGGAGAGGTAATAGACGCGCTTCTGGCCCTTGCGGTAGATCTGCCGCGTGTGGTCCATCCAGTGCTCGACCATGTGGTCGCGGGCCGCCAGGGCAATGGCCTCGAACCAATCGTGATCAAACGCATGATCCGGGTCCTTTCCGACGGCATAAGTGAGTTTGGTCAACACGGCATCGCGAAATGCAGCGACTTCCGCTTCGCGAACAAGTGGTTCTTGAGTCATTGCTAAGGACCTCGAACGAACAGGGAATTGTCTGAGCCTAGACGGTCTGACAGACGGTACAGGCTCTTGGTTCGGTGGTTTTGCCCAAGTGCCGGAATGTCGCCGCCAGTTGATTGCCGGATGGGCTAATGAATGCAGGGCCCGTGCCGGTCCGGGAGAGACTTGTGGGCGAAAGAAAAAAAACCGGCAGATGGTCGTTCAAAATTTCACCAGTCCCGGTATGATCGCGCGCCCTGATGCATGCCGGTACACCTAGATGATGAAGCCCAACCTGATCGCCGCCGCGGAGATCGACCGACTCGATACCTGGGCCAAGTATTCCGCCCCGATGTGCGGTTCCTGCGTGTCGAGCTGCTGCACGCTGCCGGTGGAGGTCAAGATCAAGGACCTGATCCGGATCGGCATCGTCGACGAATTCGAACTGGGCGACCCGCCGAAAAACATCGCCAAGCGTCTGCAAAAGGAAGGGATCGTCGAGCGCTATAACCAGAAGTCCGAGATCTTCACGCTCCAGCGCATGAGCAACAACGATTGCCTCTACCTGGACCGCAAGAGCCGGTTGTGCACCATTTATGAGAAGCGCCCGGACACCTGCCGCAACCATCCTCGGGTCGGACCACGGCCAGGGTATTGCGCGTACAAGCCAAAGGAAGTGGAGCGCGAGCGTAATCCGCGGACGCTGGATCGGTTTTGATCAATTGATGTCCAGCGGCGCCTGATCTGACGCTTTCGCGAGCAAGCCCGCTCCCACAAGGACGGCGCTGAACCTGTGGGAGCGGGCTTGCTCGCGAAGGGGCCCTGCCAGCCACCGCATCATTTTCAGGCAAAAAAAACGCCCCCGATCTCACGACCGGGGGCGTTTTTCATTCAGCCGAAACTAACGATCAGTTCTTGGCTTTCTTGGCAGCGCGGGTACGCTCGCCTTCGTCCAGGATCTTCTTGCGAAGACGGATGGACTTAGGTGTCACTTCGCACAATTCATCGTCCTGGATGAATTCCAGGGCCTGTTCCAGGGTGAAGCGAACAGGTGGAACCAGGGCGATGGTTTCGTCCTTGCCCGAAGCACGCATGTTGTCGAGCTTCTTGCCCTTGGTAGGGTTCACGCCCAGGTCGTTGTCACGGCTGTTCAGACCGACGATCTGGCCGTTGTAGATTTCCTGGCCGTGCTCGACGAACAGCTTGCCACGCGCCTGGAGGGTTTCCAGGGAGTAGGTCAGCGCCTTGCCGGTTTCTACCGATACCAGGACGCCGTTCTGACGGCCGGACATGTGGCCGGACTTCATGGTGTCGTAGCGATCGAAGATCGAGGTCAGGATGCCGGCGCCGTTGGTCAGGGTCAGGAACTGGTTACGGAAACCGATCAGGCCACGAGCAGGGATGTTGTATTCCAGACGTACACGGCCCTTGCCATCCGGCACCATGTTGGTCAGGTCGCCTTTACGCAGGCCCATCTCTTCCATCACCTTGCCCTGGGATTCTTCAGGGATGTCGATGGTGACGTTTTCGAACGGCTCCTGCTTGGTGCCGTTGACTTCGCGGATGATCACTTCAGGACGGCCTACGGCCATTTCGAAGCCTTCGCGACGCATGGTCTCGATCAGAACCGACAGGTGCAGCTCACCACGGCCCGAGACCTTGAACTTGTCGGCCGAGTCGCCTTCTTCAACGCGCAGGGCAACGTTGTACAGCAGCTCTTTGTCCAGACGTTCCTTGATGTTACGGGAAGTCACGAACTTGCCTTCTTTACCGCAGAACGGCGAGTCGTTGACCTGGAAGGTCATGGAAACGGTCGGCTCGTCGACGGTCAGCGGCTTCATCGCTTCAACAGCGGTCGGGTCGCACAGGGTGTCGGAGATGAACAGCTCTTCCATGCCGCTGATGCAAACGATGTCGCCTGCGGCAGCTTCTTCAACGTCAACGCGGTGCAGACCGTGGTGACCCATCAGCTTGAGGATACGGCCGTTGCGCTTCTTGCCGTCGGCGTCGATGGCGACCACCGGGGTGTTCGGCTTGACGCGACCACGGGCGATACGGCCAACACCGATCACACCCAGGAAGCTGTTGTAGTCCAGGGCAGAGATCTGCATCTGGAACGGACCGTCACGGTCAACAGCCGGCGCAGGTACGTTGTCGACGATCGACTGGTACAGCGGGGACATGTCTTCAGCCATGTCGGTGTGGTCCAGACCGGCAATACCATTCAGGGCCGAGGCGTAGACGACTTTGAAGTCCAGCTGTTCTTCGGTGGCACCCAGGTTGTCGAACAGGTCGAAGATCTGGTCCAGGACCCAGTCAGGACGCGCGCCCGGACGGTCGACCTTGTTGATCACGACGATCGGCTTGAGACCGGCTTCGAACGCCTTCTTGGTCACGAAGCGGGTTTGCGGCATAGGGCCGTCCTGGGCGTCGACCAGCAGCAGCACGGAGTCGACCATCGACATCACGCGCTCTACTTCGCCGCCGAAGTCGGCGTGGCCCGGGGTGTCCACGATGTTGATGTGGTAGCCGTTCCAGTTGATGGCGGTGTTTTTCGCCAGGATGGTAATACCGCGCTCTTTTTCCTGGTCGTTGGAGTCCATCACGCGCTCGTCGTTGAGCTCGTTGCGCTCCAGGGTGCCGGATTGACGCAAGAGTTTGTCTACCAGGGTGGTCTTACCATGGTCAACGTGGGCGATGATGGCGATGTTGCGTAGATTTTCGATCACTTGTGTATCTCGATCAGAGGATTCGGTGTGCTGACAGGTCGTGGCAGCGATTTACGTTGAGTCCGACAAAAGCCGTTACAGCTTGCCGGCGGCGTCGGGGGGCCGGTGACGCAGGCCACAGGCAAACAGCCCCGGGCACTTAGCTCGGTCGATAAACGCGCACATTGGCATGCCCCTCACTGAGCAAATGGTGGGCATGCAGGCGACTCATCACGCCTTTGTCGCAATACAGCAGGTACTGGCGAGTAGGGTCCAGTTCCTTGAAACGCGCGTTCACGGCATAGAACGGCATCGTTTGTACCTCGATGCCGGCGATTTCCAGCGGGTCGTCTTCAGCGTCGTCCGGGTGACGGATGTCGATGATGATCTGACCGGCCAGTGCTTCGCCGACTTCTTCAACCTGAATGTCCTGGCCCAACTCGTCGATCACCCGATCGATCGGCACCAGCCTGGCGTTTTCGAGCGCACGCTCGAGCACCGCCATGTCGAATTCTTTCTCTTCGTGCTCCACGCGCCCGCGCTTGGCCGCCGTCTTCGGGTTCACCGAGATGACCCCGCAGTACTCCGGCATGTGCCGGGCAAAATCGGCGGTGCCGATCTCGATGGCCGTGTCGATGATGTCCTGCTTGTGGCTGGCGATCAGCGGGCGCAGCACCAGCTTCTCGGTGACGCAGTCGATTACCGACAGGTTCGGCAGCGTCTGGCTCGACACCTGGGAAATCGCTTCGCCGGTGACCAGCGCATCGATGTGCAGGCGTTCGGCGATGCTCGACGCGGCACGCAACATCATACGCTTCAAAATGACGCCCATATGACTGTTGTCGACTTTGCCGAGAATCTCGCCGAGGACTTCTTCGAACGGCACACTCACAAATAACACGCGTTGGGAGCTGCCGTACTTCTTCCAGATGAAGTGCGCCACTTCCATCACGCCCAGCTCATGGGCACGCCCACCGAGATTGAAGAAGCAGAAATGGGCCATCAGCCCGCGACGCATGATCTGGTAGGCGGCGACCGTGGAGTCGAAACCGCCGGACATCAGCACCAGCGTCTGCTCCAGCGAACCCAGTGGATAGCCGCCGATGCCGTTGTGCTGGCTATGGATCACGAACAACCGCTGGTCGCGAATCTCGATGCGCACTTCTATTTGCGGGTCTTTCAGGGAAATACCTGCCGCACCGCATTGCCGGCGCAACTGGCTGCCGACGTATTTCTCGACGTCCATCGAGCTGAACGGGTGCTTGCCGGCGCGTTTGCAGCGCACCGAGAAAATCTTGCCGGCCAGGGCGTCACCATAATGCAGCATGCATTTGGCGAGGATGTCGTCGAAATCCCCCAGTGGATATTCGTCAACCTGCAGGAAATGCGCGATGCCGGGCATGCAGCCCAGGCGCTCGGTCATTTCCTTGAGGATCCTGGGTTCGCTGACGCGCGTTTCCAGCTCGAGGTTGTCCCACACGCCGTTCACCACCACGGCCGGGTCCAGATCTCGGAGCACGGCACGGATGTTCTTGGCCAGCTGGCGGATAAAACGCATCCGTACCGGGCGGCTCTTGATGGTGATCTCGGGGAAGACTTTTACGATTAGTTTCATGAAAACAGCGCGCGAACGGCCAGCCGAAAAAGGGGGGCGCGGATTATAGCGGAAATTGCTCAAGGTTTAACCAGTTAATGTGCAGATCGTTTTACATGCACCAAAACAGGTCACTTTCAATTGGCGACGCCACATTGCAGTGCGTTATTGTCTGACAATCCGCGATTTGCGGCCTGAAAAGCGTGGATTTGGTGCAAAAAACCCATGCTGGGGCACTGGCATGCAATTTGCTCCCTTGTGAGGCAGGTTGCCTTGGCAGAGTATTCGCGCCGGCATCACCCATATCTTAGGGCACACCATTACCGCCCGAAGCCACCCGGAGGACATATGTCGAAGTCGGTTCAACTCATCAAAGATCATGACGTCAAGTGGATTGATCTGCGCTTCACTGACACCAAAGGCACTCAACATCACGTGACCATGCCGGCCCGTGATGCACTGGACGACGATTTCTTTGAAATCGGCAAAATGTTCGACGGTTCCTCCATCTCCGGTTGGAAAGGCATCGAAGCCTCCGACATGATCCTGATGCCGGACGACGCCACTGCCGTCCTGGACCCGTTCACCGAAGAGCCGACCCTGATCCTGGTCTGCGACATCATCGAACCGTCCACCATGCAAGGCTATGACCGCGACCCACGCGCCATTGCCCACCGCGCCGAGGAATACCTGAAGTCCACCGGTATCGGCGATACCGCATTCTTCGGCCCTGAGCCTGAGTTCTTCATCTTCGACTCGGTCAAGTTCAAATCCGACATCTCCGGCTCCATGTTCAAGATCTTCTCCGAACAAGGTTCGTGGATGTCCGACCAGGACGTGGAAGGCGGTAACAAAGGCCACCGTCCAGGCGTGAAAGGCGGCTACTTCCCGGTTCCACCGTTCGACTTCGACCACGAAATCCGTACCTCCATGTGCAACGCACTGGAAGAAATGGGCCAGACCGTAGAAGTTCACCACCACGAAGTGGCGACTGCCGGCCAGAACGAAATCGGCGTGAAATTCAACACGCTGGTGAACAAGGCTGACGAAGTCCAGACCCTGAAGTACGTTGTACACAACGTTGCCGACGCCTATGGCCGCACCGCGACCTTCATGCCGAAACCACTGTACGGCGACAACGGTTCGGGCATGCACGTCCACATGTCGATCTCCAAGGACGGCAAGAACACCTTCGCAGGTGAAGGCTATGCCGGCCTGTCGGACACCGCCCTGTACTTCATCGGCGGTATCATCAAGCACGGTAAGGCCCTGAACGGCTTCACCAACCCGTCGACCAACTCCTACAAGCGTCTGGTCCCAGGCTTCGAAGCGCCGGTAATGCTGGCCTACTCGGCTCGCAACCGTTCCGCCTCGATCCGTATTCCTTACGTGAACAGCCCTAAAGCCCGCCGTATCGAAGCGCGCTTCCCGGATCCGGCTGCCAACCCATACCTGGCCTTCGCTGCACTGATGATGGCCGGCCTGGACGGTATCCAGAACAAGATCCACCCTGGCGATGCCGCCGACAAAAACCTGTATGACCTGCCGCCTGAAGAGGCCAAGGAAATCCCACAGGTTTGCGGCAGCCTGAAAGAAGCCCTGGAAGAGCTGGACAAGGGCCGTGCGTTCCTGACCAAGGGCGGCGTATTCAGCGATGACTTCATCGACGCTTACATCGCACTGAAAAGCGAAGAAGAAATCAAAGTCCGCACCTTCGTACACCCACTGGAATATGAGCTGTACTACAGCTGCTGATCCGGTAGCGTCGCCCCACGCGGCGTGAAACAAGAGAGGCCTCCTTCGGGAGGCCTTTTTTGTGGGCGCGATATACGTGCATCATGCGTCACCTCCAGAAAACGAGAGACCGTTCATGACTTTGCGCTCCAAGCTCTGCCTTGCCCTCTCAGCCGCGCTGATGGCCACAGCCGCCAATGCCACCCCAGCCCCCGAGTCCCTCAGCCCGCTGCTTACCGCCATTGGCGAACGCATTGCCCTTGCCGACCAGGTGGCACTGAGTAAATGGGACAGTCATAAACCGGTAGAAGACCGTCAGCGCGAGCGCGAAGTGATTGCCGCTGCGGTGGCCCAGGCGCCGGCCTACAAGCTGACGGCCGAAACCGTGGAAGCGTTTTTTGCCGCTCAGATAGAAGCCAGCAAAATGGTGCAATACATCGACCTGTCCGACTGGGCCATGGAAGGCAAGGCCCCGGACATGCCACGCGCCGATCTGGTGGGCCAGATCCGCCCGCAACTCGACCGTCTGCAAAAGCGCCTGCTGCAACAACTGGCCGACTTCGCCCCCTACCGCACCGACCCGCAATGCCCGCGCTGGATCGCCCGAGCCACCCACAACAACAAGCAACACCCGATACACCGGCTGGCCCTGATCCGCGCGACCGGAGGGTTGTGCACGCCTCCAGCAGCCTGACCCAAACTCCCCTGAGCCTTGCATGGATATTGTGGGCACCGCCGACCCAATGTGGGAGCGGGCTTGCTCGCGAATGCGGCAGGTCGATCACTGAGATGCTGAATGTGCCGGCGTCTTCGCGAGCAAGCCCGCTCCCACAATGGACGCGCAAACTTGGGCCAACCGCCCTCCCTGACCTATGCTGCAACCCAACACTTTCAATTCTCGGTTGATTCCATGGGTCGCGTTTTTCCCGCAATGCTGTTGCTGCTGTTGGCGCTGCCTGTCGCGGCGCAGATCTACAAATACACCGACGCCAACGGCAACACCGCGTATAGCAACCAGCCGCCCCAAGGCGTGCCGGCCCAGGCGGTGGAGCTGCCGCCGCTCAACAGCATCGAGCGCCAGGCCCCGGCCGGCCAGGGCGCACCCACTACCCCGGCCATTAGCGGTGAATCGGCCAATGCCTATCAAACCCTGGCGCTGACGGACATCCCCACCGAAGAAGCCCTGCGCGCCAACAACGGAACCTTCACCGTTGGCGTGCGAGCCCAACCGCGCCTGCAAAGCCCCCATCTGTTCCGGCTGTTGCTGGACGGCCAGCCCTACGGCCAGCCGACGAACGTGCCGCGCCTGCAACTGGTGAACATCGATCGCGGCGAGCACAGCCTGGCGGTGCAGGTGGTCGATGGCGACACGCTGGTGCAGCAGAGTGAAACCGTCACCTTCACCGTACAACGGGTGCACCAGCCATGAACCGCTGGCTGATCGCCCTGGGCCTGACCCTGGCCGCGCTGCCGACATTGGGGCAGGTCTATACCTACATCGACGCCCAAGGCAATCGGGTTTTCACCGACCAGCCACGCCCCGGCAATGCGAAGAAAATCCAACTGGCTCCCGGCAACCGCGTGCCGCCGCCCCCCACAGGCAAGATGACGGCGCCTCTGCCTGAAGAGCCATCAAAGCCCCAGTTCCACTACGAGATGCTCCGGCTCCTGATCCCCGAGCCGGACGCCACGATCCGCAGCACCGCAGGCGAGCTGATCGTCACCGCCACCAGCGAACCCGGCCTGAAAAGAGGCCACCGCTACCGCCTGCTGCTCGACGGAAAACCCACCGGCGAAGCGGGACCGAGCCCGGTGTTCGCCTTGAGCAACATCGATCGCGGCACCCATCACCTGGCCGTGGAAATCCTCGACGAGCAGGGCCGTACCGTCGAGCGCACCGCCAACCAACCGTTCCATATGCAGCGCATGTCCCTGGCGCAGAAGCGCCGGGTCAAACCTTGCGCCACGGCCGATTACGGACAACGCCCTGAATGCCCCCTCGCCGAAAAGCCTGAAGACGAGAAAAGCAGCATCCTGCCGTTCTTTTAACGTCGCACCAGCAGGCGCACTATATTGGTGCGTACAACTGCACCCCTTCTCAGATTCCAACCCATTTTGGTTCGAAAGTACCCGTAAAAGCTGGCATAACGCCACGCAAACGGGCGTAAAAAGCCCTTTTAGGGCTCTAAACGCTTCTTTTCAGAGCCTTGGTTTGGTTTTTGCATTTTCCTTGTACCAGCGCGTCATACGCGTGCCTGCTACGCTCCAAAAGAGGTCCTGATGACCATTAGCGACGCACTACACCGCTTACTGCTCGACAATCTCACCACCGCGACCATCCTGCTCGACGGCCAATTGCGCCTCGAGTACATGAACCCGGCGGCGGAGATGCTGCTGGCCGTCAGCGGCCAGCGTAGCCACGGGCAATTCATCAGCGAGCTGTTTACCGAATCTGCCGAAGCGCTCAACTCCCTGCGCCAGGCGGTGGAGCAAGCGCATCCGTTCACCAAGCGCGAAGCGATGCTCACCGCCCTGACCGGCCAGACCCTGACCGTGGACTACGCCGTCACGCCGATCCTGAACAACGGCGACACCCTGCTGCTGTTGGAAGTCCACCCCCGTGATCGCCTGCTGCGCATCACCAAGGAAGAGGCCCAGCTGTCCAAGCAGGAAACCAGCAAGATGCTGGTGCGCGGCCTGGCCCATGAAATCAAGAACCCCCTCGGCGGGATTCGCGGTGCAGCGCAGTTGCTGGCCCGCGAGCTGCCGGAAGAAAGCCTCAAGGACTACACCAACGTCATCATCGAGGAAGCCGACCGCCTGCGAAACCTGGTAGACCGCATGCTCGGCTCGAACAAATTGCCATCCCTGGCGCTGTGCAACGTCCATGAAGTACTGGAACGGGTCAGCAGCCTGGTGGAAGCGGAAAGCCAGGGTTGCATCACCCTGGTGCGCGACTACGACCCAAGCATCCCTGATGTATTGATCGACCGCGAGCAGATGATCCAGGCGGTGCTCAATATCGTGCGCAACGCGATGCAGGCCATCAGTACCCAGAACGAGCTGCGCCTGGGCCGCATCAGCCTGCGCACCCGGGCCATGCGCCAGTTCACCATCGGCCACGTGCGTCATCGCCTGGTGACCAAGATCGAAATCACCGACAACGGCCCGGGCATCCCGAGCGAGCTTCAGGAAACCATCTTCTTTCCCATGGTCAGCGGCCGCCCGGACGGTACCGGGCTGGGCCTGGCCATTACCCAGAACATCATCAGTCAGCATCAGGGCTTGATCGAATGTGAGAGCCACCCCGGCCACACCACTTTCTCGATCTTCCTGCCACTGGAACAAGGAGCCACATCGACATGAGCCGTAGTGAAACCGTGTGGATCGTCGATGACGACCGTTCTATCCGTTGGGTCCTGGAAAAAGCCTTGCAACAGGAAGGCATGACCACCCAGAGCTTCGACAGCGCCGACGGGGTGATGAGCCGTCTGGCCCGTCAGCAACCGGACGTCATCATCTCCGACATCCGCATGCCCGGCGCCAGCGGCCTGGATCTGCTGGCGCGAATTCGCGAGCAGCATCCACGGCTGCCGGTGATCATCATGACCGCCCACTCGGACCTGGACAGCGCCGTCGCGTCCTACCAGGGCGGGGCTTTCGAATACCTGCCCAAGCCGTTCGACGTCGATGAAGCGGTGTCGCTGGTCAAACGCGCCAATCAGCACGCCCAGGAGCAACAGGGCCTGGAAGAGGTGCCGGCCCTGGCCCGCACGCCGGAAATCATCGGCGAAGCACCGGCCATGCAGGAAGTGTTTCGCGCCATCGGCCGCCTGAGCCATTCCAACATCACCGTGCTGATCAACGGCGAGTCGGGGACCGGTAAAGAATTGGTCGCCCATGCCCTGCACCGCCACAGTCCAAGGGCGGCGTCGCCGTTCATCGCGTTGAACATGGCGGCGATCCCAAAGGATCTGATGGAATCCGAGCTGTTCGGCCACGAGAAAGGCGCGTTCACCGGCGCGGCCAACCTGCGGCGCGGACGCTTCGAGCAGGCGGACGGCGGCACCTTGTTCCTGGATGAAATCGGCGACATGCCGGCCGACACCCAGACCCGCCTGCTGCGGGTGCTGGCGGACGGCGAGTTCTACCGGGTCGGCGGGCATACGCCGGTCAAGGTCGACGTGCGCATCATCGCCGCGACCCACCAGAACCTGGAAACCCTGGTCCACGCCGGGAAATTCCGTGAGGACTTGTTCCATCGTCTGAACGTGATCCGCATCCACATCCCGCGCCTGGCGGATCGCCGCGAAGACATCCCGACCCTGGCCCGGCACTTCCTTGGCCGCGCGGCCCAGGAACTGGCAGTGGAACCCAAGCTGCTCAAGGGCGAAACCGAGGAATACCTCAAGAACCTGCCCTGGCCCGGCAACGTGCGCCAGCTGGAGAACACCTGCCGCTGGATCACGGTCATGGCTTCGGGTCGCGAAGTGCACATCAGCGACCTGCCACCGGAACTGCTGAGCCTGCCGCAGGATTCGGCGCCGGTGACCAACTGGGAGCAAGCCCTGCGCCAGTGGGCCGACCAGGCCCTGGCCCGCGGCCAGTCGAACCTGCTGGACAGCGCCGTCCCCAGCTTCGAACGAATCATGATCGAAACCGCCCTCAAACACACCGCCGGCCGCCGCCGCGATGCCGCCGTGCTGCTGGGCTGGGGCCGCAACACCCTGACCCGCAAAATCAAGGAGTTGGGGATGAAGGTCGATGGTGGGGATGATGATGAGGGGGATGAGGGCTAACGGAGCCTGAGTCCCCGTCTACCTTGAAGGCCAATCGCGAGCAGGCTCGCTCCCACACTGGATCTCGGCCCCGCAAACGCGTGAACACCGCCGAACCCTGTGGGAGCGAGCTTGCTCGCGATGCTTTTAAGGTTCGTGCACCGTATTAATGCACCGCGAACCGCAACGGCGCCTGCGTCAACGACCCTGAGCAGTCGGTCGATCTCGAGAACGACCACGCCGATAACTGCGAAAGCCCCGCAATCCGGGGTCTTCCGCCTCAATCAGTCAAATTCTGTGACAAATCGTTAAAACCTGGCACGCCCCCTGCAATAACCCCATCACTACCCAGTTTCGGGGACCTTGGTACAGGCAGGCCGGGGATTCCCCATTTTATCCGGGCTCATCGAGCCCAACGTTTTGGGGGCCTTGATACAGGCAGGTCAAGGTTTCCCTTCTTTACACCCAGGGCTGCGCGCAAGCCGCGAGCCCTCCCGTTTTGGGAACCTTGGTACAGGCAGGCCGGGGATTCCCTCTTTTATTGCTCCTGGAGATGGACCTCCAGCCGCCAGCGGTCATCCACCTCGCTGCCGGTCCATTCCCCGCGCAACGGACGCGCCGCTACCAGCGTCAGCAACAACCCCTTGTCACTCAACCGCACCCGCCAGTTCACGTCCTTGCCGTCGAGCTTGAACTGGCCCTTCTGCGCCCGGCCCTCGGCATTGAACAACAGCGCCACTGAGCCATCGATGACTTCGCCATGCAACTTTGGCTCGTCGTTGAACCAGACCACCAGCGATCCACCGACCACCTCGACCTGTTGCAATTCGACCGGTTCAGGCGTGGTCAGGCGCCCGATCATCAGCCCGACCATGACGCCGAAGATCGCCAAGGAACCCATCACCCGAGGCATTAGCTTCGAACGTCGGTCGGTTTGCGGCGTAGAATGCCGCTCATCTTTATCTGCGGAGCCGTGCATGTTTCACGTCATCCTTTTTCAACCGGAAATCCCGCCGAACACCGGCAACGTCATCAGGCTGTGCGCCAACAGTGGCTGCCACCTGCATTTGATCGAACCGCTGGGTTTCGAGATGGACGACAAGCGCCTGCGCCGTGCCGGTCTCGACTATCACGAGTATGCCACCTTGCAGCGTCACGCCGACCTCGCCAGTTGTCTGGAAAGACTCGGGCACCCGCGCCTGTTTGCCTTCACCACCAAGGGTTCGCGGCCGTTCCACGACGCCAGTTTCGTAGCCGGCGATGCATTCTTGTTCGGCCCGGAGAGTCGTGGCCTGCCGGCCGACGTGCTGGACGCCCTGCCAGTCGAACAACGCCTGCGCCTGCCGATGCGTGAAGGCTGCCGCAGCCTGAACCTGTCCAACACGGTGGCGGTGGCTGTCTATGAGGCCTGGCGGCAGAATGGTTTCCGATGACGCCCCATAACTAATGTGGGAGCGGGCTTGCTCGCGAACGCGGTGTGTCAGATGACATTAATGCCTACTGACACACCGCGTTCGCGAGCAAGCCCGCTCCCACATTGGACTTGCATGAACGCTCAGGCTGGAATTACTGAACGGTCGCGCCGCCTTCCTGCTGCAGGCGCTGCAGTTCTTGCGCGTACAGGGCGTCGAAGTTCACCGGTGCCAGCATCAGCGCAGGGAACGAGCCGCGGGTGACCAGGCTGTCCAGGGCTTCGCGGGCATAAGGGAACAGGATGTTCGGGCAGAACGCGCCCAGGGTGTGGCTCATCGAAGCGGCGTCGAGGTTCCTGATCAGGAAGATCCCGGCCTGCTGCACTTCGGCGATGAACGCCACTTCGTCGCCGTTCTTCACGGTAACCGACAAGGTCAGCACCACTTCGTGGAAGTCTTCTTCCAGGGCTTTCTGACGGGTGTTCAGGTCCAGGCCAACGCTCGGCTCCCACTGCTGGCGAAAGATCGCCGGGCTTTTCGGGGCTTCGAAGGACAGGTCACGCACATAAATACGCTGCAAGGAGAATTGCGGTGCGGCTTCTTCTTCGCTGGCAGCTGTGTTCTGTTGGTCAGTCATCGCAGATCCTTCTCACTTTCAGGTTCTATTAGTAGGGAATTCAGGCCTTGAGCATCGCATCGAGCTTGCCGGCGCGCTCCAGGGCATACAGATCGTCGCAACCACCCACGTGGGTGTTGCCGATCCAGATCTGCGGCACGGAGGTGCGTCCGGCCTTCTGGGTCATTTCGGCGCGCAGTTGCGGCTTGCCGTCGACCTTGATCTCTTCGAAAGCCACGCCTTTGTTCTGGAGCAGGAACTTGGCCCTGGAACAATAGGGGCAGTAATCGCTGGAATAGACAACGACGTGGGTCATCTCACTTCACCAGGGGCAGGTTGTCGGCTTTCCAGCTGGCCACGCCGCCGGACAGCTTGGCGGCAGTGAAACCGGACTTCATCAATTCGCGGGCATGGGTGCCGGCCGTCTGGCCCAGGGCATCGACCAGGATGATGGTCTTGGCCTTGTGCTTTTCCAGCTCGCCGATACGTGCGGCCAGTTTGTCCTGGGGAATGTTCAACGCGCCGACAATGTGACCGGCGGCGAATTCCTTACCCGGGCGGATGTCCACCACCACACCGGCGTCCTTGTTGACCAGCGCAGTCAGTTCGCCAGTGCTCAGGCTGCGACCGCCGCCCTGCATCGTGTGGGCAATCAGCAACGCCAGCAGTACGACGAAGATACCAACGAGAATGTAGTGGTTAGTGGCAAATTGAATCAGGTGAGCAACCATCGAAGGAGGTTCCAGGGCGTTAAAATGTCGGCCAGTATACACAGCACGCAAGGCCGGCCAAACCCCGCCCGGCGGTGACGGCATCGGAACTTACCTTTAAACTGCCCGTCCCTTTTGCATCGCCTTCTTTCAAGCAGCCACGAGGATTCCATGACTACCACGCCTAAACCTTTGGTCCTGATGATTCTCGACGGCTTCGGTCACAGTGACAGCCACGAATCCAACGCCGTGTATGCGGCCAAAAAGCCGGTGCTGGACCGCCTGTGGGCCAGCGTGCCGAATGGCCTGATCTCCGGCAGCGGCATGGATGTCGGCCTGCCGGACGGGCAGATGGGCAACTCCGAAGTCGGCCACATGAACCTCGGCGCCGGCCGCGTGGTTTACCAGGACTTCACCCGCGTGACCAAAGCGATCCGCGACGGCGAATTCTTCGAGAACCCGACCATCTGCGCCGCCGTGGATAAAGCCGTGGCCGCCGGCAAGGCCGTGCATTTCATGGGCCTGCTGTCCGACGGTGGTGTCCACAGCCACCAGGACCACCTGATCGCCATGGCCGAACTGGCCTTCAAGCGCGGCGCCGAGAAGATCTATCTGCACGCGTTCCTCGATGGCCGTGATACCCCACCCAAAAGCGCCGCCTCGTCGATCGAGCTGTTGGACGCTACTTTCCAGGCCCTGGGCAAAGGTCGCATCGCCAGCATCGTCGGTCGCTACTACGCTATGGACCGCGACAACCGCTGGGATCGGGTCGCCCAGGCCTATAACCTGATCGTCGACGGCAACGCCGAATTCAGCGCGGCCACCGCCCAGGAAGGCCTGCAAGCTGCTTATGAACGCGGTGAAAGCGATGAATTCGTCAAGGCCACCACCATTGGCGAGCCGGTCAAAGTCCAAGACGGCGACGCCGTGGTGTTCATGAACTTCCGCGCCGACCGCGCCCGCGAGCTGACCCGCGTGTTTGTCGAAGACGATTTCAAGGATTTCGACCGTGCCCGCCAGCCGAAACTCGCCGGCTTCGTGATGCTGACCCAATACGCCGCGAGCATTCCTGCGCCATCGGCCTTTGCTGCCGGTAGCCTGGAGAACGTGCTGGGCGACTACCTGGCGAAGAACGGCAAGACCCAACTGCGCATCGCCGAAACCGAGAAGTACGCCCACGTGACGTTCTTTTTCTCTGGCGGTCGTGAAGAACCTTTCCCGGGCGAAGAGCGCATCCTGATCCCATCACCGAAGGTCGCCACCTACGACCTGCAACCGGAGATGAGCGCGCCGGAAGTAACCGACCGCATCGTCGACGCCATCGAAAACCAGCGTTACGACGTGATCGTGGTCAACTACGCCAACGGCGACATGGTCGGTCACAGCGGCGTGTTCGAAGCGGCGGTCAAGGCCGTGGAATGCCTGGACACCTGCGTCGGCCGCATCGTCGATGCACTGGAAAAAGTCGGCGGCGAAGCGTTGATCACCGCCGACCACGGCAACGTCGAGCAGATGTCCGACGAATCCACCGGCCAGGCCCACACCGCCCACACCACCGAGCCGGTGCCGTTCATCTATGTCGGCAAGCGTGACTTCAAGGTCCGCGACGGCGGCGTGCTGGCGGACGTGGCGCCGACCATGCTGATGTTGATGGGGATGGAGAAGCCGGCGGAGATGACCGGGACTTCGATTCTGGTTTGATTGACCCATAGTCACCGAGCATTGGCTTGTCGTGGCGAGGGAGCTTGCTCCCGCTCGGCTGCGAAGCAGTCGTAAACCGGCGGGTGCGGTGTGTCTGATCCTGCGCATTTGGCAGGTTTTGGGGCCGCTTCGCGGCCCAGCGGGAGCAAGCTCCCTCGCCACGGGTTTGTCATTGCCTTCAGTGAATAGCAAACCCGCTCCCACATTGGTTTTGGGGTGTTTTTCCGGCCAGTTATCACACAGCCCCAAATGGGCGTTTTTTTTGCAGCGTCGGGCGGGCATACTAGGCCGTCCCTTACCCTGGTGTCGCCCGCCTCTATGCTTCGCGTCCTGATAGCCCTTGCTCTGACCTGCCTGCTCCAACCGGCCTTCGCTGACGAGCGCGCGCAAACCCAACAGCAGTTGGACGCCACGCGTCAGGACATTGCCGAGCTGAAGAAACTGCTGGGCAAGTTGCAGGAAGAGAAATCCAACGTGCAGAAAGACCTGCGCGGCACCGAGACCGAGATGGGCAAGCTGGAGAAACAGGTCGAGGCCCTGCAAAAAGAGCTGAAGAAAAGCGAATCCGAGCTGCAGCGACTCGATGGCGAGAAAAAAAAACTCCAGAGCGCGCGCACTGAACAGCAGCACCTGATCGCCATCCAGGCCCGCGCGGCCTACCAGAGCGGCCGCCAGGAATATCTCAAGCTGCTGCTCAACCAGCAGAACCCCGAGAAATTCGCCCGCACCCTCACCTACTACGACTACCTGAGCCAGGCCCGCCTGGAACAGCTGAAGAACTTCAACGAAACCCTGCGCCAGCTGGCCAATGTCGAAAAAGACATCGAACTGCAGCAAGCCCAGTTGCTGGTGCAGAAAAGCAGCCTCGACACCCAGCGCGACGAGCTGGAAAAGGTGCGCAAGGAGCGTCAGGTCGCCCTGGCCAAGCTCAACGACGACGTGAAGGCCCGCGACAGCAAGCTCAAGGCCCGCGAGCAGGACCAGGCCGAGCTGGCCAATGTCTTGAAAACCATCGAAGAAACCCTGGCTCGCCAGGCTCGAGAGGCAGAAGAGGCGCGTCAGAAAGCGCTGATCGCCCAGCAGGAAGCCGAAAAAAAGCGTTTGCGTGAAGCCCAGGCCGAAGCCGACGCTGACGACGCGCCGCGCAAACCGGCCCGATCCACGCCCGGCGCGCTGGTTTCCAGTGATGGCGAAACCTTCGGCGGCGCATTTGCTTCGGCCCGGGGAAAACTTCCATGGCCGGTCAATGGTCGATTACTGGCGCGCTTCGGTGAAACCCGTGGCGACGACACCCGCACCAAGTGGGACGGGGTGATGATCAGCGCCTCAGCCGGCAGCCAGGTGCACGCCGTGCATGGCGGGCGCGTGGTATTCGCCGATTGGCTGCGCGGTGCCGGCTTATTGGTCATCCTCGACCATGGCAACGGTTATTTGAGTTTGTATGGCCACAACCAGACGTTGCTCAAGTCAGCGGGCGACGTGGTCAAGGCCGGCGAATCCATTTCCACGGTCGGCAACAGTGGCGGGCAGGACACGCCAGCACTGTATTTCGCTATTCGTCAGCAGGGTCGCCCCAGTGACCCGGCCCAATGGTGTCGTGCGCAAGGATAAGCGCGCCCATCCACTTCAGGAGTTCGTTCGACATGCTGCATTTGTCCCGCCTCACCTCGCTGGCCCTGACGATCGCCCTGGTGATCGGTGCACCCCTGGCTTTCGCCGCCGAACCGGCACCGTCTGCGCCCGCCGCATCGGCCGCAACCACCAAGGCCCCGCTGCCGCTGGACGAACTGCGCACCTTTGCCGAGGTCATGGACCGGATCAAGGCCGCCTACGTCGAGCCGGTGGATGACAAGATGCTGCTGGAGAACGCCATCAAGGGCATGCTCAGCAACCTCGACCCGCACTCGGCCTATCTGGGGCCGGACGACTTCGCCGAGTTGCAGGAAAGCACCAGCGGTGAATTCGGCGGCCTGGGCATCGAAGTCGGCAGCGAAGACGGCTTCGTCAAAGTGGTTTCGCCGATCGACGACACGCCCGCCTCCAAGGCCGGCATCCAGGCCGGCGACTTCATCGTCAAGATCAACGGCCAGCCGACCCGCGGCCAGAGCATGACCGAAGCCGTGGACAAGATGCGCGGCAAGATCGGCCAGAAGATCACCCTGACCCTGGTGCGCGACGGTGGCACGCCATTCGACGTGACCCTCACCCGGGCGGTCATCCAGGTCAAGAGCGTGAAGAGCCAACTGCTGGAATCGGGCTACGGCTACATCCGCATCACCCAGTTCCAGGTCAAGACCGGCGAAGAAGTCGCCAAGGCCCTGGCCAAGCTGCGCAAGGACAACGGCAAGAAACTCAACGGCCTGGTCCTGGACCTGCGCAACAACCCTGGCGGCGTGCTGCAATCAGCCGTGGAAGTGGTGGACCATTTCATCACCAAGGGCCTGATCGTCTACACCAAGGGGCGGATCGCCAACTCCGAGCTGCGCTTCTCGGCCACCGGCAACGACCTGAGCGAAGCCGTGCCGCTGGTGGTGCTGATCAACGGCGGCAGCGCCTCGGCCTCGGAAATCGTCGCCGGCGCCCTGCAGGATCAGAAACGCGGTGTGGTCATGGGCACCACCAGTTTCGGCAAAGGCTCGGTGCAAACCGTATTGCCGCTGAACAATGACCGCGCACTGAAAATCACCACCGCGCTGTACTTCACGCCCAACGGCCGCTCCATCCAGGCCCAAGGCATCGTCCCGGACATCGAAGTGCGCAAGGCCAAGATCACCAACGAGCAGGACAGCGAATACTTCAAGGAAGCCGACCTGCAAGGGCACCTGGGCAATGGCAACGGCGGCGCGGACAAGCCGAGCGGTTCCGGTGCCAAGGCCAAGCCGATGCCGCAGGATGATGACTACCAGTTGGCCCAGGCCTTAAGCCTGCTCAAAGGGCTGAACATCACCTCCGGCCGTTGAGGTGGGTTTGCGCTTCATCCTTGGCCTGTTGTGCTGTCTGGCCGGCGCTGCCCTTGCGGCGCCCGCCACACCTTCCGCGTCACCCCACAAGGCCTACCTGAGCCTGATCATCGACGACCTGGGGCAGAACCTGCCCCGGGATCGCCAGGTGCTGGCCCTTCCCGGCCCGGTTACCACCGCGATCATGCCTGACACGCCCCACGCCGCCGAGTTTGCCCGCGAAGCCCATCGCGCCGGCAAGATCGTCATGCTGCATATGCCGATGGACCCGGCCACCGGGCCTTTCGCCTGGCATCCGGAACTCCCCATGGAGGAGCTGGGCAAGCGCCTCGACGCTGCATTCGCCGCCGTGCCCTACACCAGCGGAATCAACAACCATATGGGCAGCCGCATGACCGCCCAGCCTAAGGCCATGGCGTGGCTGATGGCGAACTTGCAGCAGCGGCACAAGTTCTTCGTCGACAGCCGCACCAGCGCCCAGACCGTCGCCGCCGCCGAGGCGCAGAAGATTGGCCTGGCGAGCGTGTCGCGGGATGTGTTCCTCGATGACGAGCGCACCGAGGCCGCCATCGCCCATCAACTACAGACCGCCATCGACCTGGCCCGCCGCCAGGGCTCAGCGGTGATGATCGGCCATCCCTATCCGCAGACGCTGGCGGTACTGGAACGCGAACTGCCCAAGCTCCAGGCCCAGGGGGTGGAGTGGATCGACATCAAGTCGATGATCAGCCTGCGCAGCAACCGGGCGATGGTTGGGCATGGGAAGGATGGGGTTTATCGGTAACCGCGTTGCCTTCATCGCGAGCAGGCTCGCTCCCACAGGGGATCTGCTGTGAACACAAATCTTGTACCCAACGCAGAACCACTGTGGGAGCGAGCCTGCTCCGGGCGGCGATCCGACGATGGCGGCGACGCGGCCCTAGAGATACCGCGCCATGATCGCATCCACCGCGCCTTCCTTGCGCAATTCATCCAGGGCGGCCTGAAGACGGGCAACCACGTCGTCGGGCACGTCCTTGTTCAAGGCCAGGTACAGTTCGGCGCTGTTGAATCGCAGCACGGTCTTGAGATCACTCACCCCTTCCTGACGCGCCAGATACCGCCCGGCCGGATCGCCCGTGGCCCACAGGTCGATCTGCCCGTTGAGCAGTTTTCGGGCGTTGTCTTGGTCGCGCAGTACGACGATTGGCTTGAGCCCTTGTTTATCTAATGTCTCGGCAATCGCGTCGCCCTTGTAGGCACCGATCTTGTAGCGGCGTGCTTGCTCCAGCGAGTCGAGGGCAATCGTACTGTCAGCCTTGGCGAGCAGGACCCAGTCGTCCGGGCCGATGGGGCCGACCCATTTGAAGAGCTTTTCGCGCTCCGGCAGCCGGGCCATGACAAACACACCGTAACCGGGCTTTTCCAGGGCGAGCTTGTAGATCCGCTCCCAAGGGAAACGCAGCGTCAGGCTGTAGGTGATGTCGGCGCGCTTGAATATCTCGCGGACGATGTCCACGGCGATGCCATGGATGTTCTCGTCCTGGGCGAAGTTCTTGCCATTCTTCGCCATGTTGTACGGCGGAAAGTTTTCCGTCAGCAACACCAATGACGTATCAGCGGCGCGAGCAGAGCCTGCAAGCAGCAGCGAGGCGCCGGCCAGGGCAAGAACGAGGCGTTTGAGCATGTCGGGCTACCGCAATCCATGGTGGACCCAAGAGTGCCTTGGGTCCGCCATGGTGTCCAGCGATCAGCGAATGCAGATACCGCGCTGTGCCATGTAGGCCTTGGCCTCTGGCACGGTGTATTCGCCGAAGTGGAAAATGCTCGCCGCCAGTACCGCGCTGGCGTGGCCTTCGAGGATTCCGTCGGCCAGGTGCTGCAAGTTGCCGACGCCGCCGGAGGCGATCACCGGGATACCCAACGCATCGCTGATGGCGCGGGTGACGCCCAGGTCGAAGCCGTTTTTCATGCCGTCCTGGTCCATGCTGGTCAGCAGGATTTCCCCGGCGCCGAGGCCTTCCATCTTCTTCGCCCATTCAACGGCATCGAGGCCAGTGGGCTTACGACCGCCGTGGGTGAAGATCTCCCAGCGTGGTGTTTCGCCCGGGCCGGACACCTTCTTCGCATCGATAGCGACCACAATGCACTGCGAGCCGAAACGCTGAGCCGCTTCACCGACGAACTCGGGGTTGAACACCGCGGCGGTGTTGATCGACACCTTGTCCGCGCCGGCATTGAGCAGGTTACGGATGTCCTGGACGGTACGCACGCCACCGCCCACGGTCAGCGGAATGAACACCTGGCTGGCCATGCGCTCGACGGTGTGCAGCGTGGTATCGCGGCCGTCGACGCTGGCCGTGATGTCGAGAAAGGTAATCTCGTCCGCGCCCTGCTCGTCGTAGCGACGGGCGATTTCCACCGGGTCGCCGGCGTCACGGATGTTCTCGAACTTGACGCCCTTGACCACTCGGCCGTTATCCACGTCCAGGCAAGGGATGATGCGTTTGGCCAGCGCCATGGTCAGTCCTCAGCCTTTGTAGGAATCGCAGAAGGCCTGGGCCTCGGCGACGTCCAGGGTGCCTTCGTAGATCGCGCGACCCGTGATCGCACCGATGATGCCCGGCGCCTTGGCGTCGAGCAGTGCCTTGATATCGCCCAGGTTGTGGATACCGCCGGAAGCGATGACCGGGATCTTGGTGGCAGCGGCCAGGGCGGCGGTGAACGGGACGTTGCAGCCCTGCATCATGCCGTCTTTGGCGATGTCGGTGTAGACGATGGCGGACACACCGTCGGCCTCGAAACGCTTGGCCAGGTCGATCACCTGCACGCTGCTGACTTCAGCCCAACCGTCGGTGGCGACGAAACCATCCTTGGCGTCCAGGCCAACGATGACCTTGCCCGGGAACGCGCGGCAAGCCTCGGCGACGAACTCAGGCTCTTTCACGGCCTTGGTGCCGATGATCACGTAGCTCACGCCAGCCTTGACGTAGTGCTCGATGGTTTCCAGCGAGCGGATACCGCCGCCGATCTGGATCGGCAGGTTCGGATAGCGCCTGGCAATGGCGGTGACCACTTCACCGTTCACCGGCTGGCCTTCGAAAGCGCCGTTCAGGTCCACCAGATGCAGACGACGGCAACCGCCCTCCACCCACTTGGCGGCCATGCTCACCGGGTCATCGGAGAACACCGTGGAGTCTTCCATCCGGCCCTGACGCAGACGCACGCATGCGCCGTCCTTGAGATCGATAGCGGGGATAATCAGCATCTGGCAAACCTTCAAATACGAATGTTCAGCTTGGCTCGGAAATCAGTTTTTCTCGAGCGCCCACAGGTCGCTTTCAATGCTTTCGAACCTTTCTTTAAGGTGCGCCTGCACATCGAAAATCGCCCTGTTGTAGTAGTGCGGTGCAATTTCGCGGGTGAACAGGTCAAGAATTTCCGCCGCCTCGAACGAACCCAGGTCCAGTTCGAAGCGCTCCTCCATGAACCGCTGGATCTTGCGGTTCGCCTCACTTTCCTGCTCAGGCGTGAGGGTGAGGATCGGCGGTTTCTTGCGGGCCATTACCAGCGACCGTCCCACGCCGCGAAGTTCTGCAGCAATTGCAGGCCATGGGTATGGCTCTTCTCGGGGTGGAACTGCACGGCGAATCGCGAACCGTCGGCCAGGGCGGCGGCGAAGTCGACGCCATAGTGACCGCTGCCCACCACTTGCCGCGCATTACCGGCGGCGATGTAGTAGCTGTGCACGAAGTAAAAGCGCGCCAGGTCCGGAATGTTGTGCCACAGCGGATGGTCCACCGCCTGCTTCACTTCGTTCCAGCCCATGTGCGGGACTTTCAGGTCCTCGCCCCCTTCATGCAAATCCTTGCCGAAGAATTTCACCTGGCCGGGAAACATGCCGATGCAGTCCACCCCGCTGTTCTCCTCGCTGCGCTCCAGCAAGGCCTGCATGCCTACGCAGATGCCGAGGAACGGACGGTCCTGGCTGACCTCCTGCACCAACGAGTCGAACCCCAGGCGACGAATCTCGGCCATGCAATCGCGAATCGCACCGACGCCGGGGAATACCACCCGGTCGGCTTCGCGAATCACGTCGGCATCGCTGGTGATCAGCACCTTGCCGGCACCTACGTGTTCGAGGGCCTTGGCCACCGAGTGCAGGTTGCCCATGCCGTAGTCGATAACTGCAACCGTCTGCATTACAGGACGCCTTTGGTGGAAGGCATCTGCCCGGCCATGCGGTCATCGAGCTCCACGGCCATGCGCAGTGCGCGGCCGAAAGCCTTGAATACGGTTTCGATCTGGTGGTGGGTGTTGTGCCCGCGCAGGTTATCGATGTGCAGGGTGACATTGGCGTGGTTGACGAAGCCCTGGAAGAATTCCTGGAACAGGTCCACGTCAAAGCCGCCAACAGTAGCACGGGTGTACGGCACGTGCATTTGCAGGCCGGGACGGCCGGAGAAATCAATGACCACGCGCGACAGCGCTTCATCGAGCGGCACGTAGGCATGGCCATAGCGACGGATGCCCTTCTTGTCGCCGATGGCTTGGGTGAACGCCTGTCCCAGGGTGATGCCAACGTCTTCCACCGTGTGGTGGTCGTCGATATGCAGGTCGCCCTTGCTGACGATGTCCAGGTCGATCAGCCCGTGACGGGCGATCTGGTCCAGCATGTGCTCAAGAAAAGGCACGCCGATATCAAACCGGGCCTTTCCGGTGCCATCCAGGTTGATCGAGGCTTTGATCTGGGTTTCCAGAGTGTCGCGCTCGACAGACGCCTTACGTTCGGCCATCACCAGCTCCGCAAAATCATTGGGCGAAAAAGGCAGCCATTATAGGGGCGCGAGCGACAAACAGAAACACGAACGGTGATATGGCTGACGGGCTGGATGCCCCGTCGTCGGGGATAGACATGTCCGTACAAGCGGTTTTGCCAATACCCGGAAACAAATATGGGAGCGGGCTTGCTCGCGAAGGCGGCGTATCAGTCGACATCATCGTTAACTGATATACCGCTTTCGCGAGCAAGCCCGCTCCCACAGGATCGCAGGTTTGCTTCAGCTATGCGTTAGTGAAACAACACCGCCGTCTTCTGCAAGGTCACCCACACACCCCACGCCAACGGAATACCCACCACCAGCCAGGCGGCAACTGCCAGCAGCTTGGTGCCCGGTGCGGCTTTCCATTCCAGCGAGGTGGTGCTGTCGGCGCCCTTGTCGTGGCCCAGCGCCTGTTCGGCGGCCAGTTCGGCGTCGGTCATGAAGTACTTGTCGGCGACCGGGCGGACCATCAGGTTGCACAGGAAGCCCAGCACCAGCAGGCCGGCGAGGATGTACAGGGTGATGTCATAGGCTGCGGCGCGCTCGACGCCGATGCTCAGCTGATATTCACGCAGGTAGTTCACCAGCACCGGACCCAGCACTCCCGCCGCAGCCCAGGCAGTCAGCAGACGACCATGGATCGCGCCAACCATTTGCGTACCGAACAGGTCCGCCAGGTAGGCCGGCACAGTGGCGAAGCCGCCGCCGTACATCGACAGGATGATGCAGAACGCCGCCACGAACAGCGCGATGCTGCCCAGGTGACCGAGGTTCGGGATCAGCGTATACAGGGCAACACCCAGGGCGAAGAACACGAAGTAGGTGTTTTTACGGCCCAGGTAGTCGGAGAAGGACGCCCAGAAGAACCGGCCGCCGATGTTGAACAGGCTCAGCAGACCGGTGAAACCGGCCGCGATGGCTGCGATCTGGCCCAGTTGGGTTGCGTCCAGTTGGCCGAAAGGCAGGTCGTTGCCGAGCAACTTGCCGCCGAACACTTCCTGCAACAGTGGCGAAGCCATGCCGATAATGCCGATGCCCGCCGATACGTTCAGGCACAGCACCAGCCATACCAGACGGAATTGCGGGGTTTTCCAGGCAACGTTCACGTGAACGTGGCGATGGGTGATCATCGCGTTCGCGGCTTTCTTCGGTGCCGGGGTCCAGCCTTCAGGCTTCCAGCCGGTTGGCGGAACGCGGTACGACAGGGCGCCGCCGATCATGAACACGAAGTAGATCGCGGCCATCACCAGGAAGCTCTGCCATACGCCTACGTCCGTTGGCGAAGCGAAATGGCTCATCAGCGCCGCAGCCAGCGGCGCACCGACCATCGCGCCACCGCCGAAGCCCATGATCGCCATGCCGGTCGCCATGCCGCGCTTGTCCGGGAACCACTTGATCAGGGTCGACACCGGAGAGATGTAGCCCAGGCCCAGGCCGATACCACCGATCACCCCGGAACCGATCCACATCAGCCAGATCTGGTGGGTATAGACACCCAGCGCGGAAATCAGCAGGCCTCCGCACCAGCACAACGCCGATACCACACCGGCCTTGCGCGGCCCGGCGTGTTCCAGCCAGCCACCCCAGATGGCGGCCGAGCAACCCAGGAAAATGAAGAACAGGGTATAGATCCAGCCGAGCATCGAGATCGGCCAGTCACACTGGGACGAAAAGACTTGCGAGATGAAGCTCATGTCCGGGGCGCAGGCCACCGGCTTGCTGATACCCAGCGCCTTGGACAGTGGCAACCAGAACACCGAGAAGCCGTAGGCCATGCCGATGCAAAGGTGAATGGCCAGTGCGGCCGGTGGAACCAGCCAGCGGTTGAAGCCGGGCTTGGCGATAATGCGCTCCTTGGACAGGAACGCAGGCTGGTCGGCAATGCCGTCCGCCGTGATGCTCGTGCTCATTGTGTATCCCCCAGTTATTGGAATGGTTCGTCAGCACGCTTCACCCTCAGCCTTGATTGCACGCAGGCGACTGTATTTTCTGGTGAGGCTCCATTTTGGTGCGACATCAAGCCGCAGCAGGACGGACGAACTGGTAAAGATTACCATTTGCTCGTGACAGAAAAACCAAAGTGCTATCACCTTTTTCGTGTCATCTGTCTTATCGCGTCATCGCTCGCTTTCTGTAGGGCGTGAACCGTTTATTTTTCCGACACTCATATGCCGAGCCTGGCATCTGAAGCCCCTACAGTCCCTGTGGCGAGGGAGCTTGCACGCGTGGGAAGGAACGATCACCCAACGCGCCACCAATGCAGGGCGTTATACTCCCAGGCAAAATTTTGAACTCAACCTACAAGGATTCGCCCATGAAAGCGTTCGGCAAAATCCTGGGTCTGGTACTTCTCGGGCTGTTGCTGATCATTGTGGCCCTGGGCTTTGCCCTGACCCACCTCTTCGATCCCAACGACTATAAAGAAGAAATCCGCCAGATAGCCCGCGACAAGGCCCACATTGAGCTGACCCTCAATGGCGACATCGGCTGGAGCCTGTTCCCCTGGCTGGGCCTGGAATTGCACGACGCCAGCGTGGCGACCCTGGCCAATCCGAAGCAACCTTTCGCCGACCTGCAGATGCTGGGCCTGTCGGTGCGAGTGATTCCGCTGCTGCGCAAGGAAGTGCAGATGAGCGATGTACGCGTCGAGGGCCTGAACCTGCGCCTGAACCGCGACAAGAACGGCCACGGAAACTGGCAAGACATCGGCAAGGTGCCGGCCCCGGCGACAACGGCGAACACGCCGGCGGCGACCGAGCCACCGACTCCGCCCGCCAGCGCCCCGGCGGAAAAACCGGCCCAGCCGACCCGCCTGGACATCGACAGCCTGACCGTCAACAACGCCCGGGTCGAATACACCGACGAGCAGACCGGTAAGCTGTACACCGCCGAAAGCATCCAGTTGAGCACCGGCCCGGTCCACGACTCCACCAATATTCCGGTCACCCTTACCGCATTCCTGTCCAGCAACCAGCCGGCCATGCGCGTGCGCACCGAAGTCACCGGCGAACTGCGCTATGAGCGCGCCTTGCAGCGCTACAAATTCGAAGACCTGAAGCTGTCCGGCGAAGCCACGGGCGACCCGCTGCAAGGCAAGTCGGTGAATTTTGCCGCTCAAGGCCAGTTATTCCTGGACAAAGCCGCGAACGTTGCCGAATGGACCGGTATCAAGCTGTCACTCAACCAACTGCGGGCCTTGGGCGAACTGAAGGTCAACGACCTCGACAAGACGCCACAGTTGAACGGCGGCGTGTCGATCGCCCAGTTCGACCTGGCGAACTTTGTCGACAGCATCGGCCAGAAACTGCCGGCCATGGGCGAAGGCAGCCTGAGCAAGGTCGAACTGGTCAGTCGTATTGCCGGTACACCGTCCAGCGTCGAATTCAACGACATCAACCTGAAAGTCGATGAGAGCAATTTCACCGGGCGCATCGCCGTCGAAGACTTCGCCAAGCAGTCCTTGCGCGCACAGCTCAAGGCCGACATTTTCAATGTCGACCGCTACCTGCCGCCCAAGTCCGCCGAAGCCGACAGTTCCAAGGCCGCCCGCGAAGCCGAGGTCAGCAACACCGAAGCCAGTGCCATGGCCGGCGCCGGCACGACACCGCTGCCGAGCGCGCCAACCCAGGGCGCGTGGAGCAACGACCGGTTGTTTCCGGTGGAGCGCCTGAGCAAGCTGGACCTGGATGCCGACCTGACCTTCGGTCAACTGACCCTCGATAAGCTGCCAATCCAGAACGCCGCGCTCAAGGCCACGGGCCTGGGCGGCCTGCTGACCCTGGAAAACCTGCGAGGCGAACTGTACAGCGGTAACTTCGAAGCCCAGGGCACCCTCGACGTGCGCCAGGCCACGCCGCAGTTGAACCTGCAAACCCGCATCAACCGCGTGCCGGCTGAGAAAATCATCGAAAGCCAGGGCAAGAACCCTCCCGTCAAAGGCCTGGTCACGCTTAACAGCGCGGTGACCGCCAGCGGCAACAGCCAGAAGGCGTTGATCGACAGCCTCAACGGCAATGCCGGGTTCGTCATCAACGATGGCGTGCTGCTCAATGCCAACCTTGAGCAGCAATTGTGCAAAGGCATCGCCACGCTCAATCGCAAGACCCTCAGCGGCGAACCCAGAGGCAAGGACACGCCGTTCCAGCAACTCAACGGCAACCTTACGTTCCACAACGGTGTTGCCAGCAACCCGGACCTGAAAGTCCGCATCCCTGGTATGACGGTCAACGGCAACGGCGACATCGACCTGCGGGTGCTGGGCATGGACTACCGCGTCGGCATCATCGTCGAGGGCGACAAGAGCGACATGCCCGACCCGGCCTGCCAGGTCAACGAACGCTACGTCGACATCGAATGGCCGCTGCGCTGCCGCGGTCCGCTGGAACTGGGCGCCAAGGCCTGCCGCCTGGATAACGAAGGGATGGGCAAGGTCGCGGCAAAGCTGGCCGGCGAGCGGCTGAGCGACAAGATCGATGAAAAACTCGGCGACAAGGTCAGCCCCGAGCTGAAAGATGCGCTCAAGGGGCTGTTCAAGCGATGAGAGCCGAGCAGTTTTCCACCGCCGTCCTGGATTGGTTCGACCGCCACGGGCGGCATAATTTGCCGTGGCAGCAAGACATCACCCCGTACCGGGTCTGGGTCTCCGAGATCATGTTGCAGCAGACCCAGGTCAGCACCGTGCTCAATTACTTCGACCGTTTCATGAGCGCGCTGCCGACCGTCCAGGCCCTGGCTGCCGCGCCGGAGGACGAAGTGCTGCATCTGTGGACCGGGCTGGGTTACTACACCCGCGCGCGCAACTTGCAGAAAACCGCGAAAATCGTCGTGGAGCAGTACGGCGGAGAATTTCCCCGGGACGTGGAAAAACTGACCGAGCTGCCGGGCATCGGCCTGTCCACCGCCGGCGCCATCGCCAGTATCAGCATGGGCCTGCGGGCGCCGATCCTCGACGGCAACGTCAAGCGAGTCCTGGCGCGCTTTACGGCCCAGGAAGGCTACCCGGGCGAACCCAAGGTGGCGAAACAACTATGGGCCACCGCTGAGCGCTTCACCCCCCAGGATCGGGTCAACGCCTACACCCAGGCGATGATGGACCTGGGCGCCACGCTCTGCACCCGCAGCAAGCCCAGCTGCCTGCTCTGCCCGTTGAAAGCGGGTTGTGAAGCCCACCTGTTGGGCCTGGAAACCCGTTACCCGATCCCCAAGCCACGTAAGGACGTTCCGAAAAAACGCACCCTGATGCCGATGCTGGCCAACCATGAGGGCGCGATTCTGCTTTATCGTCGCCCCTCCACTGGCCTCTGGGGTGGCTTGTGGAGCCTGCCGGAACTCGATGACCTCGACGACTTGCAGCACTTGGCCCTGCAACATTCCCTGGAGCTGGGCAAACAACAGGAAATGCCGAGCCTGGTGCACACCTTCAGCCATTTCCAGCTGGCAATCGAACCCTGGCTGGTCCAGGTCCGCGAAACCGGCCATCACGTGGCCGAGGCCGACTGGCTCTGGTATAACCTCGCCACCCCGCCGCGCCTGGGCCTCGCCGCCCCGGTCAAGACCTTGCTCGAACGCGCGGCCGCCGTATTGAACGCAGGAGAGTTGCAATGACCCGCACCATCATGTGCCGCAAGTACAAAGAACCCCTGGAAGGCCTGGAGCGTGCGCCGTTCCCAGGCGCCAAGGGCCAGGACATCTACGACAACGTTTCGGCCAAGGCCTGGGGCGACTGGCAGAAACACCAGACCCTGCTGATCAACGAAAAACGCCTGAACATGATGAACGCCGAAGATCGCAAATACCTTCAGGGCGAGATGGAAAAGTTCTTTTCCGGCGAAGAATACGCCAAGGCCGAAGGCTACGTGCCGCCGTCCGAATAAGCACTCCGGACCGGGGGTGGAACGTAAGCGACGGTAATAATTAAATATTTTTTGATAACGTGCTTGACGCCCCCCCGAAAAACCCGTTTAATGCGCCCCGTTGCCCAGATAGCTCAGTCGGTAGAGCAGGGGATTGAAAATCCCCGTGTCGGCGGTTCGATTCCGTCTCTGGGCACCAAATACCGAAAACCCCGATCAAGAAATTGATCGGGGTTTTTTATTGGCTGGCGTTTACTTCCCCTCGCCGCATCGACTCGGCTACATTCGCCGACACCACCCCCAACCCGACGAGTCGACATGGACATCACCGGCATCCCCTTCGGCACCACCGACTGGTCAACCATCGAGCCCACCGAACACAAAGGCGTCACCGGCACCGCCTATTGGCGCACGCAACAGTTCGGGAACATCCGGGTGCGGATGGTGGAATATACGGCCGGTTACCTGGCCGATCACTGGTGCATCAAGGGGCACATCCTGTTTTGCCTGAAGGGCGAGCTGAATACGGAGCTGGAGGACGGGCGGCAATTTGTGCTCAAGCCGGGCATGAGTTACCAAGTGGCCGACCATGCCGAACCTCATCGATCATCCACTTCGGCAGGCGCCACCCTGTTCATAGTGGATTGAAATTCGAAGCGTCCACCGTGAAGCTGTAGCATAGGCGGCCTATTTTTCACCTCAGGGTCCTGGCCATGTCCTCGGCAAACAAACAGCAGAAACGAAACCAGCGCGCCAAGGCGAAAGCCAAGAACAACCGGATCCAACGCGCCGCTGCGCCGAATGACTTCCTCGACCCGAACGATGAGCGCATCGATCTGGAGACGGTGGATCTGACGGAGCTGTTCCAGACCATGCGCACTGCCGAAAAGGTCAGCCAGCAAGCCATGTGTGCGGTTTTCCTGGGGCACCCACTGCTGGCCCTGGTGCTGGAACAGGAAGGCGAAGAAGAAGCCACCGACTTCATCTTCACCGCCCTGATCGAATATCGGCGCATGACCACCGGCGTCGACGAACAAGCCGCGCTGGACTGGGTCGAGAGCCCACAATTCCAGGCCGACTACGTCGCCGCCTCCCAAGCCCTGGCGAACAGCTGAAGCTGAAACACATCCTGTGGCGAGGGAGCTTGCTCCCGCTGGGCTGCGCAGCAGCCCCCTCTCTCTTGGATGACACCCCTCAGAGATACGTCCTACACAGCAGGTTCATCTGACCGGCCACTCCGTCATCTCGGTCCTGCATGAATTAGCAACGATTCCTCCAAACCCATCAGCTTCGCCCTGCATCATCGAAATACACCTTGGAGCATCCTTTTGGTCCGCCCACCATTACGGCCGCCATTTCGATGACTTCCCTCCTGCCGCAAGACGACCCAAAACTCACGCCATTGATCAACGAACTCGGTGAACTGATCCAACAGGCACGCCAGAAAATCCTGCGTGCCGTCGATACCCTCCAAGTACAGACTTGCTGGCAGATTGGCCGGCATATCATCGAATTCGAACAGGGAGGCGCAGATCGGGCGACTTATGGCGCGCAGCTGCTGCCGACGCTAGCGAAGGTGCTGACGGTGCGGTTTGGGAAAGGGTTTGATGAACGAAACCTGCGCCACATGCGGTACTTTTATCAAAAGTTTCCGATTTGGAACGCAGTGCGTACCGAATTGAGCTGGACCCATTATCGAACACTTTTGCGGGTAGAAAGTGACAGTGCGCGCCATTGGTACATGAACGAGGTAGTCAGCCAGAACTGGTCCACCCGAGCCCTGGAACGCCAGATCAGTACCTTTTACTACGAACGCCTGCTGGCCAGTCGAGACCGGTCCGCAGTGAAAGAGGAAGCGATCGCCAATATCAAAGCGCTCAATCTTGGGCCACGAGATATCGTCAGGGACCCAGTGATTCTCGAATTCCTCGGGCTGCCCAATGCTGGCATCCTGCAGGAAACCGATCTGGAGCAAGCCTTGATCGACCAGCTACAAGGCTTCCTCCTTGAGCTGGGCAAGGGCTTCGCTTTCATTGCCCGCCAACAGCGCATCAGCACCGAAAGCAAAGACTTCTATCTCGACCTGGTGTTCTACAACTACCTGCTCAAATGCTTTGTGATCGTCGATCTCAAGCGCGGTGAACTGAGCCACCAGGACATCGGGCAGATGGACATGTACGTGCGCCTCTACGACGACCTGAGGCGCGGCGCCGATGACAAACCCACCGTGGGCATCATCCTCTGCACCCAAAAAGACGAGTCGGTGGTGCGCTACTCCGTATTGCAAGGCAACGAGCAACTGTTCGCCAGCGAGTACAAATTGGTGCTTCCTACCGAAGAAGAGCTGCGTCAGGCACTGGATCGCGAACGAGCGCGACTTGAGCAGGCGAAAGTGGCACCCAACGAGATAAACCCGACAACCAATAGCAGCCTACCTGATGAATCTGTGTAAGATTGATGCGCTTTTTTCGGCAAAAGTCCTACGAACGAGCTCTATCCTGCATGTTATCCACCGCGTCACTTCCCACTCTGATCCAGGCATTGCGGACCGAAACCGCCGAAATGCACGTCGCCTTGGAGAAGCGCCTGCCGTTTTTCTCCGAGCGGTTGGATCTGGACCTGTACCGGCGGCTGATGGCGGCCTACTACGGCTTTTACCAGCCGCTGGAGCAACGCCTGCATGTCCTGGCGCTGATACCTGCGGGGCTCGACCAATCGCTACGGATCAAACTTCCGGTACTGCGGAGCGACCTCAAGGCGTTGGGCCTCGATGAAACAGCCATCGACGCCCTGCCTGTTTGCCACGCGTTGCCGCGGATCGACTCCCGAGCCGCCGCGCTCGGCGTTTCCTATGTGCTGGAAGGGGCGACGCTCGGTGGGCAGATCCTGCGGCGCAGGGTAGCCGAGCAATTGGGGCTGGACGCTTCCAGCGGTGCGGCGTTTCTTAACGTGTACGGCGAACTCACCGGGCGACGCTGGAAGGATTTTCTCCAGTACCTGGACGACAGGAACCTGAGCGACGCCCAGACGCTCGAAGTCACACATGCCGCCAAGGCGACGTTTACCTATTTTGAACACTGGCTGGACAGCCAGGAGGTCCTGTTATGAACCCGGAGAACCAAGAAGCCTTCGAAGAGCTGCTGGCCAATTGCGCAGACGAGCCGATCCGCTTCCCCGGGGCCGTCCAGCCTCATGGCGTGCTGCTGATGCTATCCGAGCCTGACTTCCTGATCCGCCAGGTCAGTGCCAACGTGCTGCAATTGATGGGACAGGATCCCCAGCGGTTGCTGGGCCAGAAGCTGGAAGCACTGTTCGGTCCGGAACAGGCCGAAGCCATACTTATCGCTTGCCGCGCCACCCCGGAAAGCGACAAGGCGCCCCTGGCGGTCGTCGTGAACGCCCAGCGGTTTGACGCCCTGGTCCATCGCCATCAGGACGCCTTGATCGTCGAGCTGGAACAGCACCTGAGCGATTACCGTCCCGAAGGTGTTACCGGCGAAGCCAACCTGGGCCGCATGTTGCAACGTCTGCAAAGTGCGAAGAGCCTTCAGGCGCTGTACGAAATCAGCGTGCGGGAAATCCAGGCCATGACCGGCTACGACCGGGTGCTGATCTATCGCTTCGAAGACGAAGGCCACGGACAGGTGATCGCCGAGGCCAGCGCGCCGTCGATGGAGCTGTACAAAGGTCTGTTCTTTCCAGCCTCGGACATTCCCGAACAGGCCCGCGAGCTGTACCGCACCAACTGGTTGCGGATCATTCCCAATGCCGACTATGCGCCAGTGCCGCTGATCCCCGAGCTGCGACCCGACACCCAGGTGCCGCTGGACCTGAGCTTCTCCACCCTGCGCAGCGTCTCGCCGATCCACCGTCAGTACATGAAGAACATGGGCGTGCTGTCCTCCATGAGCATTTCGCTGATGGAAGGTGAGCGGCTGTGGGGCCTGATCAGTTGCGGCAACCGCGAGCCGCTGCTCGTTCCCCATGAAATGCGCATGGCCTGCCAGACCATCGGCCAGGTACTGTCATTGCAGATCAGTGCCATGGAGGCGCTGGAACTGGCTCGTCAACGGGACGCCAAGCTTGAAAATCTCAAGGTACTCGCCAGCGCCATGGCCGAGTCCACCCATAACGTGTTCGACGGCTTGTCCCACGAGCCCCAGCGGCTGATGGACCTCACCGGCGCCAGCGGTGTCGCGATCCTCGAGGACAACAAGCTGCATCGTCACGGCCAGTGTCCAGAGCCGGATCAAATCCGCCAGTTGCACAAATGGATCCTGGAAACCGGGCAACCGGTCTATTCCCATCACCATCTGAGCAGCGCTTTTCCGGCAGCCGTGGCCTATCAGGACGTGGCGAGTGGCGTGTTGGCGATTCACCTGCCCAAACCGGTGGAAAACGGCGTGCTGTGGTTCCGCCCCGAAGTGAAGCAAACCATCCAGTGGAGCGGCGACCCGCAAAAGCCTCTGGACCTGGAAAACAGCGAGACCGGCCTGCGCCTGCGACCGCGGACTTCTTTCGAGATCTGGAAAGTCGAAATGGCCGGCATCAGCGCCAAATGGACCCACGGCGACCTGTTCGCCGCCAACGACTTGCGGCGCTCGGCCCTGGAAAACGACCTGGCCCGCCAGGTGCACAAGGAACGCCAGGCCGTGCAGGCCCGCGATGACCTGGTCGCGGTGGTGTCCCACGACCTGCGCAGCCCGATGACGGTCATTTCCATGCTCTGCGGGATGATGCAAAAGGCCTTCAGCTCCGACGGCTCCCACAGCTCGAAGCGAATCGCCTCGGCCATCGACACCATGCAACAGGCCACCAGCCGCATGAACGTGCTGCTGGAGGACCTGCTGGATACCTCGCGCATCGACGCCGGGCGCTACACCATCAATCCACGGCCGACGAGCGTCGCCCAGATATTCGAAGATGCCTGCGCGCTGCTATCGCCGCTTGCCACGGCCAAGGCCATCGACATGTCGTTCCACGCCGAACCCGACCTGCACATCAACGCCGATCCCGAACGGCTGTTCCAGGTGCTGTCCAACCTGATCGGCAATGCCATCAAATTCACGCCGCAGCAAGGCCGCGTGGGCATCAGCGCGATGTCGGTGGGCGATGAGATCGTGTTCAGCGTTCGCGACACGGGGGAAGGCATCACGGCGGAGCAGTTGCCGCACGTTTTTGACCGTTACTGGACGGTCAAGGAAGGCAACCCGAACGGCACCGGGCTGGGTTTGTACATTTCCAAAGGGATTGTCCAGGCCCATGGCGGTAAACTGCACGCCGAAAGCCAGCCGGGTGTGGGCAGCGAATTCCGCTTTACCGTGCCGAAAATAGGCTGAGCCGGGCACTGCCCCTTAACGAATTGGAAACCGAAGCCCAATGGCCTCACTGAACAAGCAACAAAAACGCGCCAAGCGCGCCAAAGACAAAGCCAAGCAGATCCGCATGAGCGGGCGTAAATCCATCCCCATGTACGGCGACCCGGCCCACGCCACTGCCCAACCACCCGTCTACGTGCTGGAGCTGTTCGCCAAGCTGCGCGAAGCCGAGGCCATCGGTCGTAGCGAACTGCTCGACACCCTGCTCTCGTCCCTGAGCGTGATGATCAGCGAGCGTCCAGGCCTGCTCGACCTGAAGAACGCCGAGAACGAAAGCATGGCCGCGACCAACCTGGCCGCCGACATGCTGGTGGACTACCGCATGTGGGCCGACGACATGGATCGCGAGACGGCGCAACGCTGGCTCAGCACCCCGGAATTCATCAAGGACTTCAGCGAAGCGCTGGACCGCTATCGCCAGTCGATGGAAGAACCCGCCGGCGAATAAGCCGGCCGGCTATTCGTCACCGTTCCAATGGAACACCAGATTGCGTGCGGCGCCGTTGCCTACATCAGCGGTGTCGCGGCGCTCCTCGCCGTTGCGCGTCGCCAACACCTTGTACTTGCCGGGCGGTAACTGCACGTACACCAGCGGACCTGCGTCCTCCAGCGTCAATACCGATTGCCCCGAAGTATTCTGGACAGTCACATCCACATCCGGGATGAATTTGTTCTCAGGCCCGATCGAAAACATCATGTGCAGGTTATAGCCCCGTGCCAGCTCGATAGCATGGGCTTCATCTTCACCGATCCCACCGGAGAGATAGGTCACGCCGTTCTGCTGCTGCGGCTGCACTTGCACGCCGGCATTGTCGATGGGCGCGAGGCTGGTGGCGTTGAGCGCGATGGGCAGCAAAAGCGCGCTCAGCACCAAGAGGGGCAATATGAAGAAATGGATGCGCTTCATGGCGAGGACTCCAGGTTATGGAAATGGCTCACATGAGTACTCTTTTGATCGTGGTGATGTGCCAAGGTTTTAGACTCATTGGGACTGTCCATTAGTAGGAAAATCCATCATAGAAACGCGGCATATCCCATTGACATATCCCACCCCTGCCCTATGCTTCTTTCCGTAGATTCCGAGGGGGACAGCAGATGGAACAAACCAGCCTCTTTATGAGCAACCGCAGCCAGGCCGTTCGGCTTCCCAAAGCGGTGGCCATGCCCAACGACGTGAAACGTGTCGATGTGATAGCAATCGGCAGAACACGCATCATCACGCCGGCTGGCGAGGCGTGGGACAGCTGGTTCGATGGCGATACCGTGACAGCAGATTTTATGACGGAACGTGAACAGCCTGCCGATCAGGAGCGCGAGTCGTTTTAATGATCAAGTTCATGCTCGATACCAACATCTGTATTTTTACTATCAAGAACAAGCCCCAGATCGTCAGGGAAGCTTTCAAACTTCATCAAGGCCAACTTTGCATTAGCGCCGTCACGTTGATGGAGCTGATGTATGGCGCAGAAAAGTCAGCTGCCCCAGAGAAAAATCTCGGCGTAATTGAAGGATTCTGTGCTCGTCTCGAAGTTTTACCTTTTTGTTATGAGGCAGCAGCACATACCGGAATGATCCGAGCGGAATTGGCAAAAATAGGAAAACCGATCGGTCCCTACGACCAGATGATCGCAGGTCATGCCCGCTCACGCGGGCTGATAGTAGTGACCAACAATTTGAAAGAATTCGAGAGAGTTCCCGGACTGCGCGTCGAGGATTGGACCTCTGCGGCGAGGCCAGGGATCTGACGTGCGCCGCCCCGGATGTAGCATGGACGATCTGGAGGCATAAACCGACCGTCATAAAATTGCGCTAACGCTCATCCGATTAACGCTTCCCACCCCCACCCAAAGCTGGCACCATCGCGCCTTTTTTTACGCAACTCCCCCGGGCTTTTCACCGGTAAACCGGGTTCAAACGGCCGTTCGGTTGTTGATGGCGCGACAGTCTGCTGCGCCGATGCGACAACCTGCCACGCATCATCGGTTTACCACCCGTAGCGCTGTTGGCGACCATCCGGACGCATGCTAGCTTGGCCGCCTCGCCACGGAAGGCAGCCAACAGCAAGGGAGCACACACCATGAGGACCGCACATGGCCCAGGCCACGCCCGCGCTTGAAATCCGCAACCTGCACAAACGCTACGGCCAGCTGGAGGTGCTCAAGGGCGTCTCGCTGACCGCCCGCGACGGCGATGTGATCTCGATCCTGGGCTCTTCCGGATCCGGCAAGTCCACTTTCCTGCGTTGCATCAACCTGCTGGAAAACCCCAATCAGGGCGAGATCCTTGTGGCCGGTGAAGCGCTCAAGCTCAAGGCGGCAAAAAACGGCGAGCTCATTGCCGCCGATGGCAAACAGATCAACCGCATGCGCAGCGAGATCGGTTTTGTATTTCAAAACTTTAATCTCTGGCCGCACATGAGCGTGCTCGACAACATCATCGAAGCGCCGCGCCGGGTGCTCGGCCAGAGCAAAGCCGAAGCCATCGAAGTGGCTGAAGCCTTGCTGGCCAAGGTCGGCATCGCCGACAAACGCCACGCCTACCCGGCCGAGCTGTCCGGCGGCCAACAGCAACGCGCCGCCATCGCCCGTACCCTAGCGATGCAGCCCAAGGTGATCCTGTTCGACGAACCCACTTCGGCCCTTGACCCGGAAATGGTCCAGGAAGTACTTAGTGTGATCCGCGCCCTGGCCGAAGAAGGCCGCACCATGCTGCTGGTGACCCACGAAATGGGCTTCGCCCGCCAGGTTTCCAGCGAAGTGGTGTTCCTCCATCAGGGCCTGGTGGAGGAGCAAGGATCGCCACAGCAGGTCTTCGAAAACCCGCTTTCGGCACGCTGCAAACAATTCATGTCCAGCAACCGCTAACGGAGCAGTACATATGCAGATTTCCAAGAAATTCCTTCTGGCCGCGGCTGCCAGCCTGGTGTTCTCGGCCAGCGCCATGGCCGCCGATAAGCTGAAAATGGGCATCGAAGCCGCCTACCCGCCGTTCAACAACAAGGACGCCAGCGGTCAGGTCGTGGGCTTCGACAAGGACATTGGCGACGCCCTGTGCGCCAAGATGAAAGTCGAATGCGAAGTGGTCACCTCCGATTGGGACGGCATCATCCCGGCCCTGAACGCCAAGAAATTCGACTTCCTGATCTCGTCGCTGTCGATCACCGATGAGCGCAAGCAGGCCGTGGATTTCACCGACCCGTACTACTCCAACAAACTGCAGTTCATCGCAGCGAAAAACGTCGAGTTCAAAACCGATAAAGACTCGCTCAAAGGCAAGGTCATTGGCGCGCAACGGGCCACCCTGGCCGGCACCTGGCTGGAAGACGAACTGGGCAGCGACATCACCGCCAAGCTCTACGACACCCAGGAAAACGCTTATCTGGACCTGACCTCCGGCCGCGTCGACGCGATCCTGGCAGACAAGTACGTGAACTACGACTGGCTGAAAACCGACGCCGGCCGTGCTTACGAATTCAAGGGCGACCCGGTGGTGGAAAGCGACAAGATCGGCATCGCCGTGCGCAAGGGTGACCCACTGCGCGACAAGCTGAACGCCGCACTGAAAGAAATCGTTGCCGACGGCACCTATAAAAAGATCAACGACAAGTACTTCCCGTTCAACATCTATTGATGCTGACGTGCCTGGCCGGCGCTGCCCGCAGCGTCGGCCCTTAGCAAAGCCTGCCGCGATATGAACACACACCCATGATGATCGATCTCTACGGATTCGGCCCGGCGCTCGCTGCCGGCGCGCTGATGACCGTCAAACTGGCGCTCTCGGCCCTGTGCCTGGGGCTGGTGCTCGGCCTGCTCGGCGCCCTGGCCAAGACTTCCCCGTACAAGCCGCTGCAATGGCTTGGCGGCACGTATTCGACCCTGGTGCGCGGTGTCCCGGAATTGCTCTGGGTGCTGCTGATCTACTTCGGCACCGTCAACCTGATGCGCGCTCTGGGCGAGTACTTCGGCAACCCTGACTTGGCCCTCGACGCCTTCGCCGCCGGGGTCATCGCCCTGGGCCTGTGCTTTGGCGCCTACGCCACGGAAGTGTTTCGCGGCGCGATCCTGGCGATCCCCAAGGGCCACCGTGAAGCCGGCGTGGCCTTGGGCCTGTCGAAGTGGCGGATCTTCACCAAGTTGATCATGCCGCAAATGTGGCGCATCGCCCTGCCAGGCCTGGGCAACCTGTTCATGATCCTGATGAAGGACACGGCGCTGGTCTCGGTAATTGGCCTGGAAGAAATCATGCGCCACGCGCAGATCGGCGTGACCGTGTCCAAGCAGCCGTTCACCTTCTACATGGTCGCCGCCTTCATGTACCTGGGGCTGACGGTGCTTGCCATGGTCGGCATGCACCTGCTGGAGCGGCGCGCCGCCCGCGGTTTTATCAGGAGCACCCAATGAACTGGGACGTTATCATCAAGTGGCTGCCGAAGCTGGCCCAAGGCGCGACGCTGACCCTGGAGCTGGTCGCCATCGCCGTGATTGCCGGCCTGTTGCTGGCGATCCCGCTGGGCATCGCCCGCTCTTCACGGCTGCGGTACGTGCGGGCGTTGCCCTACGCCTACATCTTTTTTTTCCGTGGCACGCCGTTATTGGTCCAACTGTTCCTGGTCTATTACGGCCTGGCGCAATTCGATACCGTGCGCAGCAGCGCGCTGTGGCCGTACCTGCGGGACCCGTTCTGGTGCGCCACGGTCACTATGACCCTGCACACCGCCGCCTACATCGCCGAGATCCTGCGCGGCGCGATCCAGGCCATCCCCCGTGGCGAGATCGAAGCCGCACGGGCCCTGGGCATGTCGCGGCCCAAGGCGCTGTTCTACATCATGCTGCCCCGAGCCGCGCGCATCGGCCTGCCGGCCTACAGCAACGAAGTGATCCTGATGCTCAAGGCCAGCGCCCTGGCGAGCACCGTGACCCTGCTGGAGCTGACCGGCATGGCCCGCACCATCATTGCCCGGACCTACCTGCCGGTGGAGATCTTCTTCGCCGCCGGCATGTTCTACCTGTTGATGGCGTTCCTGCTGGTGCAAGGCTTCAAGCAGTTGGAGCGCTGGTTGCGCGTCGATGCCTGCCAAGGGCGCTGACAACGGCGTGCTGACGGGCGAGGCCTTGCTCGCCCGCTTCACCGCGTTGGACACTTTTCTTACAGCCCATCAGGCCCTGTGGAAACCGCGTCCCTTCACCCATCTGCAACTGCCCTGGGAAAGCTCCTACCCGGAACTGGCCCAATGGCTACGCCAGCGTTCACTGGAGGCTGCGGAAAATGACCACCATCAGCCGTGGCTGATCGAGGACGCGCCTGCCCCCTTCTGCGAACTGGCAGCCGTCTCCCGAGTATTGAGTTCTGTCGCAGAATTGCCCGCCAACGCCCTGGATGCGCCCGCCCACCGCCTCAACGTCGACGTACCCGGTCGCAAATGGCAGCAGATCGAGGCGTTCGCCAGCCGGTTGCACTTCGCCAGCGAACCGACCCACTGGCTGGACTGGTGCGCCGGCAAGGGCCACCTCGGCCGGCGCCTGCTGCATGGCGAACAACAACTGACCTGCCTGGAATACGACCCGGCCCTGGTTGCCAGTGGTCAGCAACTGAGCCAACGCCACGCGTTGCCAGCCACGCACTTGCAGCAAGATGTCCTGGCGGCGGATGCGGCCGAGGCGATCCGCCCTGACCACACGCCGGTGGCACTGCATGCCTGCGGCGACCTGCATGTACGCTTGATGCAATTGGCGAGCGCTGCCGGCTGTACTCAACTGGCGATTGCGCCGTGCTGCTATAACCGCATCAGCACCGAGCGTTACCAGGCGCTGTCCGACGCCGCCAAGGGATCTGCCCTACAACTGTCGTTGGACGATCTCGGCCTGCCCCTCACCGAAACCGTCACCGCTGGCGCTCGCGTACGACGACAACGGGACCAATCCATGGCTCGGCGCCTGGGCTTCGATCTGCTGCAACGGCAAGTACGCGGCAGCGACAGCTACTTGCCCACACCCTCATTACCCAGCAACTGGCTGGAAAAATCCTTCGCCCAGTACTGCATCGATCTGGCAGCGCTTAAAAACTTATCCACAGTCGGCTCGCCTGATTGGGTTGCGCTGGAGGTAGCGGGTTATCAACGCTTGGCCGAAGTTCGTAACCTGGAGCTGGTGCGAGGCCTTTTCCGACGGCCGCTGGAGCTTTGGCTGGTACTGGACCGGGCGCTTTTCCTCACACAAAAAGGCTACCGGGTGCGCGTAGGCATCTTCTGCGAAACGCCGCTGACCCCGAGAAATCTGATGCTACTGGCAGACCGTTGCTGAGACGTAACAGCCTGTGGATAACTCTGTTGATGAAATAAACCTGGATCCAAGAAATCCGCGATTTCCTGACTGTTTCGAGGCTGGTCATTTTTTGTTCACATGGATAAAAAACCATGAAAACAGGCATTTGCGACGAAACGAGACCGCCGTCACAAAATATCCATATACCGACCAGCTCCTCCATCCCGTTGTGCATAAGCGCCCAAGCAAAACGACATAACCGCCGATTTCCGTGCTGACCCGCGTCAGCAATTGCACCCAGCCCGCCCGTGCTATACAACAGCCCCACGTATCCTGATTGACACAATGCCAACGCACTCAAGGACCGGCCGTGACGTTCATTTCCTACGCACAGAATTTCGAAGACGTACGCCTGTGGCGCGCCCTTCAATCGGTGGAAAACGGCTTCTACCTCGACGTCGGCGCCAACCATCCGACAGACGACTCCGTCACCCGGGCTTTCTATGACCACGGCTGGCACGGCATCAACATCGAGCCGGTCCAGGCTTACTACGACGCGCTCAGCCAGGAACGCCCCCGGGACATCAACCTGCAATGCGTGGCCGGCGAAAACGCCGAAAGCCTGACCTTCTACACCATCGCCGACACGGGCCTGTCCACCGTAGAAGCCGACATCGCCCAACAACACCGCGACGCCGGCATGGACGTACGCACCCAGACCGTTCAATCGCGCACCCTGGCCTCGATCTGCGAACAGTACGCCTCGGACCGCCCGATCCACTTTCTGAAAATCGACGTCGAAGGCCACGAGGAAACCGTACTGCGCGGCATGGACTTCAGCCGCTGGCGCCCTTGGATCATCCTCATCGAAACCCCGTGGGCCCGCGACCAGACCTGGGAACACCTCGTCACCGACGCTGGCTACCAGTCCATCCTGTTCGACGGCATCAACACCTACTACCTCGCCGAAGAACACCTGGCCCTCAAACCCGCCTTCGACATCCCACCCTGCAACCTCGACGGTTTCCAGCTCTGCAAAGGCCACAAATTCAGCCACCCCATCAGCGATCCCGACCCACAACTGCACGCCGCCCTGCAACGCGCCGAACAGGCCGAAGCCCAACTCCACGCCATCCAAAACAGCCGCACCTGGCGCACCCTGAACAAACTACGCCACCTGCTACGCCGCGCCTGAGCCGTGCCTGCGCAAAAATAGTCAAAATTCAGGGGTTTACAGAACCCACCCAATCGCTATAATCGTCGCCCACACGCCGGTATAGCTCAGTTGGTAGAGCAACTGACTTGTAATCAGTAGGTCCCGGGTTCGATTCCTGGTGCCGGCACCATACAAAACAAAGCCCCTGCAGAAATGCAGGGGCTTTGTTGTTTCTGGCACCCCCAACCTGTGGGAGCGAGCCTGCTCGCGATGAGGCCGGCAAATCCACCGACGATTTGCTGATCAGAACGGGCTGTTCCTCCTAGATCGCGACTTCAACCAAACAACATCCTCTGCCAATGATCCTCCCCCACAATGGCAATCGATGACCCCGCCTCCCGCAGCTCCACCGCCTTCATAATCTTCGTTCCGTAGGTACTGTGGCGCCACTGCTCATTACCCACGCTGCCGACCACCAGGTAATGCACCTTCTTACTCACAGCACCGCCAATCAAACCACCCCGCTCCTCGACCAACGCCTGACAATCCTTACGCGGTCCAAAGGCCATGACACCGGTAAATACAAACATCCGGCCATCCCAGACCAGATCAGGGGCAGGTGAGTTGAATGGAAGATCCGTAGGGGCAACGGCAGGCGCTTCGCCAACCTTAGACCGCTCGATGCCCACACCAGAAAAGCTACGCAGGATGTTCAGCAGCTCAAGAGACTCATCCGGGTCCAGAGCGTCGTCCTGAAGCATGGACGCCAGACGTGAATAAAGAAGATTGATCACTGGGTCGTTGAGATGCGCGAGATTGTTTTCCAACCATTGCTTTAGAAAAATCGCCTCGATGGTGTTTACGACACCGTCCGCGGTGATCCCCGCGGCCAATCCCACCAAGGCGTCGGCAGCACGTCGATCGATACGGGCGCGGTTGAAGAATTTGCTGTTCTCGAATTCGTTGTGCAGGTCCATGGAGGAGTGTCCTTTGGGTTGGCTCGATGCTGGGGCATTACTAACGAAGTTGTATCAAACCTAGCATTCCTTCGCAGAGGCGCCCGCTTCTCGAGCAGGTAAATAAATCCCCTTTGCTCCTGGATTAGGGCGGACCTCTTGAGCCCTGAACCTAACCTCTGTTGTTTGATAACCTCTATGTTTCACTGGTGGACTGAGGGTTGTAGCTTGAGGCTACAGGCTTCACCTAGACGTAGAGGCTGAAGGCGGTGATAGACACTAGTCTGGTGGCGAAGCTAAGGGCTGAGAATGCAAGATTGGTTGCCTTGCTGGATGCTCATGGCATCGAATGGCGCCCGCCTGCCGAGCCAGTCAAGATAGCGATTGTCCAAACAGAACAATCACAGCAACTCGATACTGACGGAAAGCTTGCCCTATTCCGAAGCTTGTTTCGTGGTAGAACGGACGTTTATCCCATCCGCTGGGAAAGCAAGGCAGGCAAATCAGGATACGCACCCGCTTGCGCAAACGAATGGAGGCCTGGCGTTTGTGAGAAGCCCCGAATTAAATGTGGCGACTGCGGTAACCGGCAGCTGCTTCCGCTGACCGATGAGGTGGTCTATCGCCATCTGGCGGGCGAAGTGGTCGTTGGTATCTACCCCCTGCTCTCTGATGACACTTGTTATTTTTTGGCAGTCGACTTCGATGAGGCCGAATGGCGTGATGATTCCAAAGCTTTTGTACAGTCATGCCATGAGCTGAACGTCCCGGTGGCGCTGGAAATATCGCGCTCAGGCCACGGGGCTCATGGCTGGATTTTCTTTGAGCGCAATGTTCCTGCCTGCGATGCGCGCCGCCTCGGTGCCGCAATCATCAGTCATGCCTGTGAGCGCACCCGCCAGTTGGCGCTCAGTTCCTATGATCGACTGTTTCCAAACCAGGACTATATGCCCAAAGGCGGCTTTGGAAATCTCATCGCGCTCCCTTTACAAAAGCGGGCCAGGGCCCAAAACAATAGTGTTTTTGTAGACGACTCGCTTGAGCCTCATCCTGATCAATGGGCCTTCCTGGCATCGATTCAGCGCATGAGTCCAGAAGATATCCAGCCCGTTATTATCCAGGCGATGGGTAATCGGGACCCTCTAGGGGTCGCCTATGTCGATGACGACGGTGATGCAGAACCTTGGAAAGATCGTGAATCGAGCTCACGTAAATTGACATGCCCGTTGCCTGCTGCTGTCAACATCACGCTGGCTAACTTAATTTACTTTGAAAAATCGGAATTGCCACAGCCATTGGCAAACCAGCTTATCCGGCTCGCGGCCTTTCAAAATCCTGAGTTCTACAAAGCTCAGGCCATGCGCATGTCAGTGTGGAACAAGCCAAGGATTATCGGCTGTGCCCAGAACTTCCCCAAACATATTGCGTTACCACGTGGCTGTTTGGATGCTGCGCTGGAGCTTTTAGAGGAAAACGGGGTTACCCCTATTTCTAAAGACGAACGCTTCGCGGGCGACCCCATCGACGTGAGCTTTCTCGGGACCCTGCGTTCTGACCAAGATGCTGCTGTCAGCACAATGCTAAGTCATGACACCGGAATCCTCTGCGCACCGACTGCTTTCGGTAAAACTGTCAGCGCTGCTGCGTTGATTGCCGCACGTGGCATTAACACGTTGGTGCTTGTGCATCGGACGGAACTGTTAAGGCAGTGGCAAGAGCGCTTGCAGGCGTTCTTGGGAGTAGGGAATGGTGTCGTTGGTACTCTTGGGGGTGGAAAAGCGAAGCTTACCGGCATCATCGACATTGCCGTCATGCAGTCTTTATCGCGAAAAGGCGAGATCAGCGATCAGGTAAAAAACTACGGCCAGATCATCGTTGATGAGTGTCATCACCTATCTGCTGTGTCATTCGAGGCACTACTGAGGAGCGCGACCGCGCGGTACGTACTGGGACTCACAGCAACCCCAGTGCGCCGAGATGGGCAGCAGCCCATTATTTTCATGCAGTGCGGACCGATCCGACATTCTGCTGCTCGACCAGCGAGTGCGCCCCATGACCTATCTGTCGTGCCTCGATTACTGCCCAAACCAATAGTGGTCCCCGACGGCTTTGGGATTCAGGACGTTTTTCGGCGTCTAGCCGACGACTCTGAGCGGACAACCAAAATCGTCTCGGAGATTGAGCTGGCGTACAACGAGGGTAGAAAAATTCTAGTGCTAACGGAGCGGACGGAACATGTGGATGCCCTTGAATTAAAATTGAAGCAGCGCGTGCATAACCTTTTCACGCTTCATGGGCGAGTGCCTAAGAAACAGCGGATTTCCCGTATGCATGAGCTTGAGTCCCTTCCCCCTGATGCTCCACGAGTGCTGCTGGCAACAGGAAAACTAGTAGGTGAAGGCTTCGATCATCCGCCGTTGGACACGCTGGTGCTAGCAATGCCCATCTCATGGAAGGGAATCCTTCAGCAATATGCGGGGCGGTTGCATCGATCACATGCCGATAAGGCCGACGTGCGAGTGATCGACTTCGTTGACGAGGGTAATGTCGCGCTGATGAGGATGTGGGATAAGCGCCAGGCGGGTTACAAAGCAATGGGCTATCGCATGGCTGATTCCATGGTCACCATGGACCTACTCTAACTCTAACGTGGTTGACAGTCGACACATCAACAGCCTCACACTCATAGACGAATGACCGGCCGCTGTGGGGGCAACTCAGGTCCTTCGCCGTTAGTCACGTAAAGCAAGATCCTCAAACGTACGAGGAGCTGACAGGTTTATATAGCAACGCAGATTTTAAAATCATGCTCGCATTTTCACACAGCCTGACTCGGCGGGCTTTTCACTTATACGTTGCGTACTTGCTAACTTAACCGCTCAGCCGCTTTGCGATAAACCTGCTCACGCTCGCGCTTATCGACGGCCACCACGAACACCGTGACCTCTTGGTCTATCACTTGATAAACCAGCCGATAGCCGCTGCTGCGCAGCTTGATCTTGTAGCAGTCGGGCAAGGCATGCAGACGGTTGGCTTCAATGCGCGGGTTGACCAGAATCGTGGCCAGTTTCTTCTTGAGTTGCTGGCGCACGGTATCCCCCAATTTGTGCCACTCCTTTAACGCCCGCGCATCGAATTCGAGGCTATAGGTCATCTAGCGAAACCTTAACCCGCTGGGGAGCAGCCAACCGCTCGCGCACCTTAGCGATCAAGGCTTCATCGTCCTCGGTCATCAGGACGGGCTTGAAGGGTAGCTGACCGCGCTCTGCTACGTACTGCAAGGCTTGGCGCATCAGCTCAGAAGGGGTGACGCCGAGCTTTTCCAGCTCGTGGTAAGCACGCGCTTTGAGGTCGTCGTCGATACGGACATTGATGGACGCCATGGGATGACCCTCACTGTAATGACATTGGTCTTTACAGTGAGGTAAAAACTTCATTTGAGCAAGCCTGAAAATAGCTGTTTTTTTTACCCAACTCACAGGTTACGTGTGTCGCTCGCAACTCTACGTACCGAGCACAGCACATGCTCAGGGTTAATCGTCCCCGATTCGATTCCACTGAAAGCCATAACTAGCTGATTTACTTATAGTTACTAGTTGGGGTACGCCGAATTTTCCAGCGAACTCCAGACCCGCAGAAAATATTTCTGACTCGACCTTCACGACCCATGGTCAGAATTGAGCCAATTTATCTACGCTGGCAAAGATTGCATCGGGAAAGTCGTCAGCAGCCTTGGGGTTCTCAAGAGCGATGTAACTCGCTTCGTCTTCCAGGTTTTTAGGGCTTTTCAGGCCACTCAACCCTAATTCCTGCTCCAGCGCCGGGCACGCATCGCCGAGACCTGATCGTCGGTGGTGAATTTACCTTGATCAGCTTCTTCTACAGCCTGCTCGATCTGCGCCGTCAGAGCCTTCTCATGCTCGATGGACAGATCAGAGAGAGCTCGAAAGGTCTTCCGACAGCTTCAGGGATATCCCGGACATGACAGCCTCGAGGGTGAGCGTTTGTTGCGCACCTTACACCGCCGATGCCCCATCCATAAAAAATACCTAAGCCCCTGCCAGCATCCCGCCACGATTGCAGCCTCCCCACCTGCCCGCTACTCTTCGACAGTCGCTGCCAATTCAGCGACCGGGCCTGAGAACCCGAGTAAGATGCAGGCGCTACAGCGCCCTGACCACGTTTGCGGCGTTTTTTTATGTCCGCATTCCGTGTAATGGCGGCTGTGCGTGGGAGACCTTCGGGTCTGCCGGGTTCCTGTATCTCCGGTTTCTCAGCCTGCGCACAGCTGCCACCCATTCGCCTGAGAACGAACGTGGCAGCTCTCACTTGATATGGGAGTTGTATCGATGCGTGCCATGGAGTTGCTGCAGTTTCGCTGTTCTGTCTTGCCTGCTCTTATCACCCTCCGGTTAAAAGACGGAGGTGCAGAATGACTCATCCTAACAACCTGAAAACCATAGGCCTAACCCCCTTCTCGTTCCACTCCGACCGACCACTCTTTCGCGTCAACAGCGGCGTCCCTATCGGCGAAGCCCTATCCCATGCTTCCGATCTACTCCACGTCGCCAAGCTTCTGGCCGAAGACGCCGCGATGATTCGCGACACGGATCGCTATGCTTGGGCGTCGTGTTATTTGCAGGACATGAGCAAGGCCGTTATCGATGATGTGGTGAAGGTGCTGGAAGCGCCGGGGAGTTATTGCGCTTAGGTGCGAGGTGGCGCGACGCTGCTCGATTGGGCGGGCAGCGTTGTGTCTAGGAGATGAGTTCTGTGGGCGCGGGTGAAGAAGGGCTGCTGCACACCCCAGCGGGAGCAAGCTCCCTCGCCACGGGGGATTGCGGTGCATTCAGTTATTTTTCTCCGGTCCCCGGGCTACATCTACCGCTTTCGCGAAGCGGGCTTGGAATGGCCGGTGGCTTGTCGAGTCACTTTGCCTTTCAAGGCGTCGACGTGGAACTCACGAGACGGTGGGCGCTCGCCACGCTCGATTTCGTTCATTTGAGTCATGCTCTCGACCAGACGGTTGAATAGATCTTTTTCCATCATTTCCATCCTCTACTTAAATCGGTTGGAGGCGCTGCACCGGTTAGTAGATCGATAGGTCAAACCGACTGTAAGTCACGTAGAGCTTCGGGATGCTGCGTCGCGACTCGCAACAGGGTCTGTGCAGCACCTGTTGGCTGGCGACGCCCCTGTTCCCAGTCCTGCAACGTCCGCAGGCTGACTCCGAGCAGTTTGGCAAACGCATTTTGAGAAACGCCAACTTTGGCTCGCGCTTCAGCGGCAGCCGATAAAGGTACCTGAGTCACACGAGCGGCCTTGCCGGCTTTCATTTGACGCAGAATCCAACAAGTCTTTCTGGAACTGCTCCAGTTCATTGGCCATGGCCGATTTCCTCTTTCAGCCGAGGCAGGCTATCGGTTGATGATGGGTGGACTATACGGCTCTGCCGTATTTTCGAACAAGACGCATCTTCCTGAGAGATGTCTGATGCAGGCTTATCATCAACCTCCCGTTCAGCATTGAACAAATTAGAGTGGCTGCTCCGCACCCCAGCGGGAGCAAGCTCCCTCGCCACGGGGTTGTGCCACACTCATCTAATTATTTCCCCCGCCGATACTCCTGATAACAGCACGCCCCAATCACGAGGCTTCGCTGGCGCTCAACTACACTTGCCCAGAAATCCTCGCTCCAGGAGCAGTCGGCGATGAAGATCCGCACCAAGGTCATAGGCTCGGGGTTGGTCAGCCTGTCTTTTGCGCTGTTGCTCGGTGGCATCGGTTTGTGGGGGTATCACTCTATGACCGAGGCGCTGGCGCAGAATGAGACCAGTATTTCGGCCATGCGCAAGCACATGGAGGCGGACATGATGCACGACGCCATTCGTGGCGATGTGTTGGCCGCGCTGCTCGTGACGCCTGGGGATGCTCAGGGGGCCAAGGAGGTGACGGAGGCGTTTGACGAGCATTCGCAGCGGATGCGCAAGGTGATTGCCGAGAATGCCGAGGCAAACCTTCCGTCGGTTGTTCGCACGGCCATTGTCGAGTTGAAGCCGCAGGCGGATACCTACATCGAAAAAGCAAAACAGGTGATCGGCAAGGCGCTGAGCGGCGCCCAGGATGGTCACGCGTTGCGGGCGGAGTTCGACACGGCGTTTTCTGCGCTGGAGGAGCGTAACGAAGCGGTCAGCGAGCTGATCGAAAACCAGGCCCAGACCTCCCGTGAGTTTCAGGACCAGAGTATTCAAAGCTCAGGACGCTGGTTGATTATGACGTTGCTGGCGACCTGTGTGGCGCTGGCGCTGCTGTCGTGGAACCTGCTCAAGGCCGTGCTCACGCCGCTGAACAAGATCATCCTCAATACCCAGGCGATTTCCCAAGGCGACTTGCAGCGTTCGATGGGCGCGCAAAGCAAGGATGAGTTGGGCCAGTTGCAGGGCGTGATCGAGCAGATGCAGCGCAATCTACGGCAGATGATTGCCACGATCCGCAGCCAGAGCGATGAACTGCACGGCACCTCGCAGAACCTGGGCAGTACCGCGCGACAGATCGTATCCAGCGCCGACCAGCAGGCCCAGAGCGCCACCAGCATGGCGGCGAGCATGGAGCAGATGATGGCGAACATCAGCCAGATCCACCAGCACGCCGACAGTGCCCGGACGATTTCGGCGCAGTCTGAGCAACTGGCCAGCAGCGGCGGGCAGGTGATTCTCGGGGTGGTGGAAGGCATGAACCGGATCGCCGAGGTGGTGAACCAGTCCTCCAGCAAGATCACGGCGCTGGACGCGTCGTCCGAAGACATTCATTCGATCATCCAGGTGATCAAGAGCATCGCCGAGCAAACCAACCTGCTCGCACTGAACGCGGCCATCGAAGCCGCCCGTGCCGGCGAGGCAGGCCGGGGTTTTGCGGTGGTGGCCGATGAAGTGCGCAACCTGGCGGCACGCACCACCCAGTCCACCCAGGAAATCACCGCGATGATCGAGCGCATCCAGTCCAGCGCGCGGGACGCGGTAGCGAACATGCAGGCTTGCGTCAGCCGCGTGGACGAAGGCGTGAACCTGGCCCAGCAGGCGGGAGTGTCCATCAGCGAAATCCGCACCGGCGCCCGACATGCAGCCGAAGTGGTGGAGGAAATTTCCCAGACCATCGCCGAGCAGTCGAAAGCCAGCGATGAAATGGCTCAGCGGGTGGAGTCGATTGCCGAGCAGTCCCGGGAAAATACCCGCTCGATTCACCACCTGACGCAAACGGCGGACCAATTGAACGATGCGGCTGGATCGATGCAGGCGTCGGTGCAGCAGTTCAAGATTTGATCAGTAGTCGCCTGGCAAAATTATGGCTGAGCAATAATTATTGCCCAGCCATAATTTTCTATAAAAGCCCGCCTCACACCTGACTCACCTCAAACACAAACGAAATCTCACGCTTCTGGGCACTCCACACGTACCGAATATGCTTGCCCTGCACCGGTATCGAAACCGCCGGCGGGCGAAACGCGGCGACGCATTCGTGGCCGGGCAGGCGGACGCTGTTGTACAGCAGGCCCCAGGACATGGTTTCGCGCAGTTGCCGGGCGAACACTTGGGACGGGCCGTAGGCGGTCGGGTCCGGATCGTGGAGATGAGGGTAGTCGTGGCGGATGTCGTGCAGCGGCTTGATGACCTTGTTGACGTAGGTGCGCATGGTCAACTCCAGGTCCGGCTCGTTGGTCGCGCCGAGAAACCGGGCCTGGTGGTAACAGGTTTCGGCGATGGCGGCTTCCTGGCTGCTGGCGGCGTAGTAAACACCAAAGGTGCCGTCACTGAAGCGGCTGCTTTTGCCGATATGAGTAAACGCCGCCATCACCGGTGAAGAACCCGGCCCGGAAACGCGGTCCTCGGGGCGGACCCGGGACAGCAAGCCGGCTTCCGCCATGAGCCGGTCATTGGTCAGTGCTTCCAGGGCATAGGCAGTCTCCAGGTCTTCCGGAGCGAGGACATCTTCGAACAGCGTGATAGGCGGGAAGCTGCTGTTGACGATCCGATAGGCCCGTTCCCATTGCGGGTCCGCCAGTGGTGGCGTCATCAACCGCGCACTCCATCGAGGTATCGCCGCACATCGGCAATGTCCACCACCCGACCGGCCAGCATGTAGGACAGCGCCGACTGGCCATTGAACGGCGCGGCGGTGTTGGGACTGCTGACCCACTGGTACACCCGATCCCGGCTGTTGCTGAAGATGATGCTCAGCGCCTTGTGGATACCCATCAGGTAGGAAATTCGCTCAAGGGTGTCACGGGGCAGCCTTACGTTGTCCGGAAGTTGTTTGTACTTGTAGAAGGTGGTGTTTCCGATTTTGCCCAGCAACGTGCGCTGCTGCTCGACGCTGCAGCCCCAAAGCTCCATGAGGTTGAAGAAAAACTTCAACGCGACTCGGCCCGCGTCCGGGGAATCCAATTGTTGTGCGTTGAGGGTGGTGGAGGAAGTCGCCATGGTTTGGGCTCCTTTGTAGCGAGGTTATGCGCCAAGCATAGTACAGATATGTATATTTTTTAAATTTTTATTCGCAAGCGAATAGCCAGGCACCACCAAGACTCACCGGAACAACTCCGAGTGACTCCCCAAATCGACAAACGTAATCAGATCCGGACGTGAATGTTCATAAATCAGAAGGAAATCGCCCCCAATGTGACACTCGCGAAATCCATTCCAGTTACCAGTCAATGGGACTCACTCGGCAGCCGCTCGCCTAGAAACAACATGACCATCACCTCCTGGACCCTGGTCATATCTCGTCGTCCAGCACGTTTATATCGCTCCCAGGACTTCTTGAATTCAGACGTATATGCACACTGCTTGGGTAACTCAGCGCGCTTTTGCTTTTCTCCCGGTTTGGCCATCGGTATCTCTCAGCATCTCTTCTATCGAGTCGAACCGTTGATGGATGTCTCGCGCTTCCATCATGGCCCGGGCAGTCTTGTCCGAAGGCACTCGGACCTCGAATGGGAGTCCCTGAGTCTCAACAACCTGGCGCAAGAAAAGACGCATTGCGTCACTGATGCTTAATCCGCAGGCGTTCAGCACCTCAGTAGCACGGGCTTTCAGGTTCTCGTCAATACGGCAACGCACATCAGTGGTTTTCAGTAATGCACCCATTTCGAAACCTCTTCGTTAATTTGTAGCTACATTGGCGCTACCTCGAAATCATTGTGGGGAGACTTCTATCGTGGGTCAACGTCAGGTGGATAAGCGGACCATGCACGGCGTAAGGAGAATGCGGGGTTGGCCGCGCTATGCGATGCATTTCAGCTTCAATTGCCCGAATTAGATATCAGGGCGATCAGCAATAGCGATCAGAGTCATCCGAGACTCGTGCGGGATTTTTCCCAGCAGCGTCGGCATACAGCCATGACTATGGTTATCGCTTAGCATCCACTGGGCAAAACCCCGAAATCCCACATAAGCTCCAACCATCGCCTCCCGGAGCTTTTCAGCACAAAATCGCGACAACCGTGGCAAGGTGCATGATGATAGCCAGCATGCACGGCCTGACCCGGGCCAGTTGCACAACAATAGCGAGCCCACTTAAGCAGAGGGCATTACCCTATGGATAGCAGGACCCTACGCAACCTCATGCGCATCGTGCAGACCGGCTCGTTGTCGGCGGCGGCCGAGCATTCGTGCCTCACGGTGCAGGCGTTGGCGGCGCAACTGAACAAGGTGGAGGAGCAGTTCGGTTTCCGATTGTTCCGGCGTTCGAACAAAGGCCTTACATTGACCAGTCAAGGCTCGGAACTGACGCCCTTCATGGATCAGGTGCTGGTGGCCACCCGACAATTGGAAGAAAAAGTCGCGGCGCTCAAGACGCCTCGACGGCACACACTCAAGGTGGCGCTCAATACCACCCTGTCGGCGGAATTCAACCGGCGGATGATCGACCGACTGATCGCGGTTTTCCCCCAGTATCAGCTGGAATTCAGTTACGCCGAGTCGATGGAGAACCTGAGCAAACTCAGGAACGAAGACTTTGACCTGGCGATCCTGATCGGGCAGCTGCAGAGCGGTTTTTCCAGCATCACCATGCCCGATGTGCAGGTGCGGGTGGTCGGCGCGCATTGTGGCGACGAAGACGACTCCCTGGGCTTGCTGGGCCATAAGTTTCAGGTGCGTCCGGCAGAAGAATGTCCTTATTCCCACAGCTTTCTTCGCTTTCTCGACGCGGGCCTCGGCGAGTACGGTTCGAGCCAGCGAATGGTGTACTCATGCAGCGAAACATTGACCTTGTCGTTGATCACCCAACTCGATGGTCTGGGGCTGGTGTCTCGGGAGGCTGCGCTGCGCAATGGGCTGACGATTTTCCCCGACTTCGAGGATTTTCTCGATGTGCGCCTGGCGATCAACAACCCTGAGTTGCCCGACCAGGCATTGCACGATGTGGTGGACCTGAGGCTACAGGACCGATCCGAGGGCGATGTACGCCGCCGTGCCCACCGCCACGCTGAGAAACAGGTTACGGCTGAAATACGCACATAACAGCGTCGGAATGGCCGCATAGAATTCCGGGCGGTCGAGTTGTATCTGCTGATCCTTGATCAACAACGGGGTAATGCTGATGGCAGCGACGATCGCCACCGGCAGGTATTCCAAGGCCCGGGCGACGAAGGGTGGCCAGTGCTCGGTATTGACCTGCAATGGCAAGGCGCGGGGCAGGAAGGTCACGGCCATCATCAAGGCCACCACCAGGATCAGGAACGTTTGGTCAGGCATACGCCCACCCCGCAGCCAACGAAAGTGGCGATGAAGACGTTAAATGGCGAACTGCCCAGCAGGCTTAGCCCGCCCATGCAAACCACAGCCGCCAGGGCGGCGATCAGTTTGTTACGGGTGTTGCACAGCGAAACCAGCACATAAAGCATCATCGCCGTCAGGGCATAGTCGAGTTGGTATTTGATCAGGTGCGCCGCGTATTGCGCACACACGGCGCCGAGCAGGCCGCCGAGTACCCAGGAAGTGTGACAGAACAGATTGAAACCGATCAGGTAACGCACGCTCACCGGCGCCCCGGTGCCCAGCTTGACGCTGTGGAAGGCGAACGACTCGTCCGTCAGCCCCGCCGCGTAGCACCAACGCTCGAAACGGCTTAGGCCCAGCGCACGCAGGGCCTTGGCCATGTAGACCGACATCAGCATGTGCCGTGCATTGATCAGGAAGGTGGTGAGGACAATGGTGGTCAGCGAGGCGCCGCTGGAAATCAATGCCAGCGCGGCAAACTGCGAAGCGCCTGCATAGACGAACAGGCACATCGCTACCGGCAGCCACAAAGGCAGCCCGGCGTTGACCGCCATCAGACCGAACACAAACGAAACCGTAAAATAACCCGCCACCACCGGACTGGCTTCAGCAAAGGTACGCGAGGCTTGTGGTTGGACTGCCAGCGGCGGGCTGGAAGTCTTGTTCATAAATCCCTCTCGAAGGTGATTTCACCCCGAGGCTCACAGAACCCCTGGGCAGCCCAGAAACGCTTGCCGGCCAGATTAGCATCGTCGACGAAAAGGAACATGCGCAACACGCCGACCCGCTTCATGTCGGCCGACGCCGCTTCCACCAGGCGCTGGCCCAGACCTTTGGTGCGATGCTGCGGGCTCACCGCTAGGTGGTTGATCGTGCCACGAGTGCCGAGCATGCCGCCAATCACCGCCCCTACCACTTCGCCGCTCGTATCGACGGCCAGGTAGGCGGTGGTGGTTTCCTGCAACAAGACGCCCCGCAGGAATCGGGCGTCCTGCCATTCGCAGAACGACACCTCGTCGAAGCCGCGGAAAAACCGCTCCATTCGCTCGGCATCCCTGACCATGGCCCGACGTAGCAGCACCTGCTGCGTCGAGTCGTCCATGGGTTCGAGCCATTCAGCGAACAATGTCAAAAGCGGTCCCGGGCCGCGAGAAGGAGATCGCCAGGATCTGGCGGAACGCCATTTCATGGCTATGGACGTTGCGAGCCGGGGTAACGTAATGGCGCATGTCGCGGTCAAGGAAGAACGTGGTGTCGAGGATATCCTCGTAAGTCGTCGCCGCCAGCTGTTCTTCCTGAGCGGTGTACAAACGGCTTTCCGCGCCTGCTACGTTGTTACGCCCCCAGAAGTGCACGCCGCTGAATGGATAGCCGTCGCAGTGGATCCCTTCGGGGGTGATTTCCAGCTCTTTGCCCGGCTTGATCTCGATGCGGATCTGATGGATCTGGCACTGCCAGATTTCATCGTGCAGTTCCGGCGGCAAGACGTGTTTGTACACCTCGAAGTCGGTGTCGATCAGGCTGCGCATCACTGGCGAATTCATCACTTCGTTGGAGAAGTCCTGGAAGTGACGCTCCAAGCCGCCGACATAACTGTTGTTGGCCTTGGACTGGATGTAGGCCCGGTGTTCGAGTTGCTTGAGCTCGCGAGTGGTGGGGTTGTATTCGAAGTCGCTGTAGCGGCGAAAACGCATGCCGGACTCGGCCTGGCCGTAATAGCTGTCGGGCTCCATGTTTTCCCAGCTTTTGGTCAGCCGGACAAAATCACCGAAATGACCGTAGAGGTTGAAGTCTCCACCGCGAACGTTAACGTACTTGTCACGTCGTAACGCTTCGCCCACTTCCCTGTTCAGAACGATCATTTTTATCAGGTCTCCACTGCATTGAGCGGCCTAATCTAGTGGGTGCAGGATTTACGTCCATGAGAAAGAATTTGAGGCATTTCAAGCCGTGCTTGAAACGAATGATGAAGGGTAATTAGTAGGACTTTTCCTCGGGTAAAAAGCGGATTTCAAAGGTGTTTTTGACCCGTTCACGCGAAAAACACCCGAACCCGAAGATCGGCATCAACGAACTGTGGCGAGGGAGCTTGCTCCCACTGGAGGGCGCGCTCCCCAAAAAAGGGGGTTGCTACGCAACCCAGCGGGAGCAAGCTCCCTCGCCACGTGTTGATTGCAGCTCTTACAGCATCAGAAGACGTTGATCGGGTAGTCGACGAACACCCGCAGCTCGTTGCCGCTGACGTTGTACTCGCTGGACTTCTGCGACACACGCAGCACGGAGCTGCGCAATCTTACGCTCAGGTCCTTGGCCGGGCCGCTCTGGACCACGTACTTGAACTGGTTGAAGATCTCGCGCTCGGTGCCGCCTTCGCTGGTGGAGGTGGTGATGTTGTCGCCACGCACGTAGGCCACGTTGTAGCTCAAGCCCGGTACGCCAAAGGTGGTGAAGTCCAGGCCATAGCCCAACTGCCAGCTGCGCTCATCTTCAGCGTTGAAGTCGGACCAGTAGGAGTTGGCCAGGTAAATCGTATTACCACCGTCACCTACACGATTCTGCCCGCGCTGATAGCCGCCGTAGGCGTAGCCCAGGTTGCTGTCGCCCGTGCTGCGCTGATGGGCGAGCGTGAAGCTGTGCGGGCCGGTGGCGAAGGTCGCGGCCAGGCTCCAGATCTTGTTGTCGTCGCCGGTGACGTTGTTTTCGCGCACGTAGCTGTTGTCCAGCTTGGTGCGATAACCGTTGAAGTCCAGGGTCAGGGATTGATCCTTGGCGAGCGGGAACACGTAGTTGGCATTCACGTACTGCTTCTTCAACACGTCCTCGACATCCGACGCATAGAGCGACGCCTTGAACTGCTCGGTGAACTGATAGCTGCCGCCCAACACGTTGATCGACTTCAAGCCACCGCTGTCACGCCCTTCGGCGCTCTTGCGCGATTCGGCGGTGAAACGCCCGGCATTCAGTTCCAGGCCCTTGATCTCCTTGGAGGTGATCAGCGTGCCGGTGTAGCTTTCCGGCAACAGGCGCGAGTTGTCATAGCTGAGCACCGGCAGGGCCGGCATCTGGTCACCGTAGGCCAGTACGGTATTGGAAACCCGGAACTTGACCGCTGCGCCGAACTTGGACAAGTCATCGGCGGCGTTCCCACTGTCGCCTTGCTTGAAGAAGTCGATGCCTTGGGCGCCGCTGCGTCCCTTGCCGCCGTCCAGGCGCAAGGCGTACAGGCCGAAGGCGTCAACACCTACGCCGACGGTGCCTTGGGTGAAGCCGGACGAGAACGTACCGATTGCCCCTTGGCCCCACTCGGCCTTGTCCTTGTTGCCGTCTTTATAGTCGCGGTTGATATAAGCGTTGCGCAGCAGCACTTTCAAGCTGCTGTCTTCAACGAACCCCTTGGACTCTGCCTGGTCGTTGGCCATGGCGTGTGTCGTGCTCAAAATCCCCAGTGCGATCAGACCGATGCGCTTGTTCAACATGATTATTTTCCTTATACGGGTTGATACGCACTGCGACCGGCAGCCGAAACGGCGCTTTTGCGCTCTTTTTCGGACTCTTGCTCCTGAAATAATGAAAAGGCCCGCCCACGAGTGATCGTGTCGGGCCTTTTTATTATTTAAGAGTCATGGCTGTTAGCCACAGGCGTGGGGCGAATCCTAGTCGCGCCCTTAACAGCGTGTCAATTTCGTGAATCGTCTGTAATTAGGCGAAAAAAATCTAAGAATGTTCAAGGTGAACAACCGTCCAGTGCGCAGGGCACTTGCGTCAGCAATGCGCCACCCACTGTGGCGAGGGAGCTTGCTCGCGCAGCAGCCCCATTTTTGTGAGCGCTTCGCGCTCAAGCGGGAGCAAGCTCCCTCGCCACAGGTTCATGGCTGCCCTTATTAACTGCGCCTAATCCCCGACACCATTCGGACACAAAAAAAGCGCTGCCATCCCGGCCAGCGCTTTTTATCGATCCTTCGAATTCTATCCTTGCATCACATCCCACAACGCTTCCAGCTCCGCCTCACTGAAAAGGCCGGCAGGGTAGCGGTCAACCATCAACCGGCGCGGATCAGGTTCCCTGATCTGGCGCGTTCCGTTGGACTTCAACCACTGCGCCAGGGCTTGAAGCGACTCACCGTTGATAGTCAGGGGATGGTATGTGCGCTCGCCAACCATATTCATTCCAGCGCCCTCTCCTGGTCGATGAGCGGCCAATGTATCCAAGGTTTATGACAAAACAATTCGACTCCCTGAACTGCCCGAACTCAGATACAAGAGCTATGCCAATCTATCGGCGCCGGTAATAAAAGACACAAAAAAGCCCGCAGGCCAATCAGGCCGCGGGGTTGCAGGGATGGATCCAAAAGCGCCGGGATAGAGCCTGCGCAGTGAGTGTCACCGAGCTGTTACAACAGCACTCATTTTGCGCGCGCAGCGGGTTGCTGTTGGGTAAGGCAATGGATGTTCCCGCCCCCCAGTAACAGTTCCCGCCCCGGGACCATGACCACCTCGTGCTCTGGGAACAGCTGCTGCAGGATCGCCTGGGCCGATGCGTCCAACGGATCGTCGAAACTCGGCGCAATGATGCCGCCGTTGACGATCAGAAAATTCACGTAGGAGCCGGCCAGACGAACAGTCGGGTTGCGCTCCTGGGAACCCTCCACCGCATCCACGCCCGCACATTCTTCCTCGGTGGCGAACAGCGGTCCCGGGATCGGCATCTTGTGCACGGTAAAAGGGCGGCCCTTGGCGTCGGTGCTGCTCTGAAGCACGTTCATGGCCGCCTGGCAACGGCTGTAATTCGGATCCTGCGGGTCATCGGTCCAGGCGAGGAGCACTTCGCCCGGGCGCACGTAGCAGCAGAAGTTATCCACATGACCGTCGGTTTCGTCGTTGAACAGGCCGTCCGGCAGCCAGATGATCTTGTCCACCGCCAACTGCGCGCTGAGCACCGCTTCGATTTCCTCGCGGCTCAGGTGCGGGTTGCGATTGCGGTTGAGCAGGCATTCCTCGGTGGTGATCAGGGTGCCTTCGCCGTCGACATGGATCGAGCCCCCTTCGAGCACGAAGCCTTCGGTGCGATACCGCGGGCTGCGCTCGATCTCGAGGATCTTGCCGGCCACTTGCGAATCACGGTTCCACGGTGCATACAGGCCACCGTCGAAACCGCCCCAGGCATTGAAATCCCAATCGACGCCGCGTACTTCACCGCTGTCGTTGATGACGAAGGTCGGGCCGGTGTCGCGCACCCAGGCATCGTCGCTGGACATCTCCACCAGGCGGATGTTCGGTACATCGAGACGGGCCCGGGCGTTTTCATATTGCGCCGCGGAAACCGCAACGGTCACCGGTTCGAAACGCGCAATGGCCTTGGCCACCGCCACGTGGGCCGCCTGCGCCGGCTTGCCACCCAGGCGCCAGTTATCCGGGCGTTCGGGCCAGATCATCCAGACCTGGGTCTGCGTCGCCCACTCGGCAGGCATGTGAAAACCATCCGCGCGGGGAGTGCTGCGCAACGTTGTCATGAATCAGGACTCCAGTGAGCGATGCGAAAACAGGGATGCACGCAGGGGTGCGAGGTGGACTTTATAAGCGATAAAAATCGGCTTTCAAAGGGCTAAAATAAATAAAAAATATAAAACCGCTGAGTAACACCGACAAAAATCGGCTTATCAACATCTCCATTGTGGGAGCGGGCTTGCTCGCAAAAGCGGTTCATCATCCAACACATCCTTGGACTGACACTGCGCCTTCGCGAGCAAGCCCGCTCCCACACGAGATGACGCAGAGCCTGCTACACCCCCTCCTCCAACACCTTAGTCAACATATCCACGAAAAAGTCCACGCTCTGGCGGGTCGTGACCATCGGTGGCTTGATCTTGAGGATGTTCAGGTAGTCGCCTGTCGGCTGCATGAAAATCCCAAGCTCTCGCAAGCGATTGCACAGCGCCGTGGTTTCTTCGGTGGCCGGCTCCAGGGTGTCGCGGTTGCGGATCAGCTCGACGCCCAGGTAGAACCCGGAGCCGTGCACCGCACCGACCAATGGGTAACGATCGATCAAGGCTTCGAGTCGGGCCTTGAAATGTCCGCCCACCACTTTCGCGTTTTCCCAGAGTTTTTCTTCTTCCATGACGTCCAGTACCGCCATACCGATCTGGCAACTGACCGGGCTGCCGCCGGCCGAGGAGAAAAAGTAACCCTCGGCCTCCAGCGCCTCGGCAATTTCCCGCCGGGTGATGACCGCCCCCAGGGGCTGGCCGTTGCCCATGCCCTTGGCCATGGTGATGATGTCCGGCACCACGCCTTGCTCTTCGAAGCCCCAGAAAAACTCGCCCATGCGCCCATAGCCGACCTGCACTTCGTCGGCGATACACACCCCGCCACGCTCGCGGACCATGGCATAGACTTGCTTCAAATAGCCGGGCGGCAGCGCGATCCCACCTGCATTGCCATAGACCGGTTCGCAGATGAAGCCGGCGAGTTGGCGCTTCTGTTCGGCAATTTTCGCCAGGTTGTGCTCGACGCTGCGCACATAGTCCGGCGCGCTGTCGGGGCCACGGAATTCGCCGCGATAGGTATTGGGTGCGGTCACGGGATGCACCCAGTCCGGACGGCTGCTCAAGGCCTGGGGATTGTCGGCGATGGAGGTAGACACCGCATCGGCGGCCACTGACCAACCGTGGTAGGCCTCCAGCACGCTGAGCATGTCCCGACCGCCGCTGTAGGCCCAGGCCAGACGGATCGCCAGGTCGTTGGCCTCAGTGCCGCTGTTGACCAGGAACACCCGGTCCATATTGGACGGCGCCAGCGACAGCAGGCGCTCGGAAAATTCGGCAATCGCCGCGTAGTGAAAGCGCGAATTGGTATTGAGCAGCGACCATTGCCGGGCAGCCACCGCCGCCATGCGCGGGTGACCATGGCCCAGCACCGCGACGTTGTTGAGCATGTCGAGGTAGGAACGGCCCTGCATGTCGATCAGATGATTGCGCCAGCCGCGCTCGATCCGTGGCGGATCGACGTAATAGTGCTTCTGGGAACGGGCGAAGCTCGCATCACGACGGGCCAGCAGCGCTTGTGGATCGACCTCCGGCTCGGCGTCGCAAGCCAACCCCAGCAATATCGCCGGCGAAGGGCAAAGCGCCTGCCAGGCCGCCGCCCTGGACGGCGTACAAAACAACGGCGGATTCAACTGCGCGCCCCGGCAAAGCTGGACACGTAGCAGCCCATTCACTTCACCCAGTATCTGGCCTTTGACCAGCGCGGCGCCGGAATGCAGCGGCGAGGTGACGCCCCACAGCCGCACGCTCAACTGCGTGCTGTCCAGTTGCAGGCCACCATCGGCAGTCTTGTGCACCACACCGGCGAACGGCGACTCCAGCGGCGTCCCCTGAGGCACGCTCAACTCCACGTGCAATGCAAAGGTCTCAGGCTCCACGGCGCTGTCCGGCTGCGTGCGAGACAAGCGGTATTGCCCGTAGCGACTGGCGGCCAGCCCATGAACACTGGCGGCTTCAACCAGCAGGCGCTGGTCGATGCCCGGCTGTTCCCAGTTACCGGCTTCGAAATGCGGGCTCAACACGCCCAGGTCGATCAACGCGAACTCGCGCCCCACCAGCGTCGGCAGTAGCGGTGCGAAACCGGCACTGGCAATAGGTGGCAGGCTGTGACCGGCGGCGTTGAGGATCGCCGCTTCCATCAGCTCGAAGGGCACCGAGTGGGCAACCCGGAAAATTTCCCACTCATGCGCCAGGTTGTCGCGACTGTACTGGTTGTCCGGATCGATGCTGACCTGTTGCTCACCACTGAGCACGAGCACGGCGGCACGCGCCACGATCAGCGGCCAGAGCGCCAGCAATTCTTCGTGCTGCAACGGGTTGACCGCGTGGTAGGCCTTGATCGCCGGCAGAATGAAAAACGGATCGCCGTCGGCATGATGCAACAGAGCCGCGCAGGTCACCGACAGGTCGGTGATGCGCCAGGTACGGATCAGGTCGCCGAAATCGATGACCCCCTGCAATTGCCACTGGCGCTGGGCATCGCGCCGCCAGACCACATTGTCGTCGGTGATGTCCATGTGAATCGCCTGCACTGGCAACCTGGCTTTTAGCGGCTGTAGCCGCCGCTCGGCCTGCTGCGCGATGTCGGCGATCAAAGTGCGCCGTTGCTCGTCGCGGATCACCGGTAGCAGGTGGCCGATCAGGGTGTTGGCGTGACGGGCATCCCATTGCAGCGTGCGTTCCAGGCCCGGATGGTCGAACGTCGCCAGTGCCAGGTCGATTTGCGCGCACAATTGCCCCAGGCCGGTCACCAGCTCTGGCCCCAGGTGATTGAGTTGGGTAAGCGACTGGCCGTCGATGTATTCAAGCAAGCGGACATGTACCGCTTGCCCGTCGACTTCCAGGGTCAGCAGATCCTCGCCGTTGCTGGCGGGTATTACCCTCGGCACTTTTACCGCGCTGTGCTCGGCCAACCGTTTGAGTGCGGCATGCTGAGCCTCAAGTTCATGGACAGCGTAGTCGCCATGGCAAATCTTCAGCACAAACCGCCCGCGCTCGCTGTCGACGCGGTAGTTGAGGTCCTGCTGGCTGCCAAGGGGTCGCAGGTCACCGCTGAGTCCGTAATTCGAGCGCAGCAGCACCAGAGCCTGTTCGGCACTGATCTGTGGGCTTGGCAAACTGGCACGGTGGACCAACGTAGCGAGTGGCATACAACGACCCCTGGGGTGGTTTTATTGAACGCCTATCACGCCATTGAGCGGGAGGATAAGCAACCCCTCTCTGTTACTGAAAACTCGCGCCGCCCGCCACTTTGGGCAAGAATAGGCGCCAATTTCATATTCGAGCTGCCGGAGAAATACCCCATGCAAGTAATCGCCACCGACCTGCCTGATGTCTTGATCATCGAACCGAAGGTATTTGGTGATGAACGCGGCTTTTTCTATGAGAGCTTCAACGCCAGGGCATTCAAGGAACTGACCGGAGTGGAAACCCAGTTCGTACAGGACAATCACTCGCGTTCTCAGAAGGGCGTGTTGCGTGGCCTGCATTATCAGTTGCAGAACACCCAAGGCAAACTGGTGCGCGTCAGTGCCGGTGAAGTGCTCGATGTGGCGGTCGACATCCGTCGTAGTTCGCCACACTTCGGCAAATGGGTTGCCGTGCGACTTTCCGCCGAAAACCACCGCCAGCTCTGGGTTCCGCAAGGCTTTGCCCATGGTTTCGTGGTGCTGAGCGACTATGCGGAATTCCTTTATAAAACGACTGACTACTACGATCCAACGTCCGAGCGCAGCCTGCTGTGGAATGACCCGCAACTGAACATCGACTGGCAACTGGGCGATATCACGCCGCAGCTGTCGGGCAAGGACCAAGCGGCTTCCTTGCTCAAGGATGCCGACGTCTTCGCCTGATCGCAGACTCTGACGTTTGTCGTAGGCATAATGCGCCTGTTCCCCCAGGCGCATGTTTATGAACTCCACTCTTCCCCGCAGACCCCGTTGGCGTAGCCTGGCCTTGCTAGCGCTGTGCCTGGCGCCGTTGTTGTGGCCGCTGGAGCACCTGGCCGAACGTTATTACCGCAGTGAGCTGGCCGGACAGAACCGCCAGACCCTGGATCTGTATGTCGCCAACCTGTTGGGTACCCTGCACCGCTATGAGGTGTTGCCGCAGATTCTTGCCGACCTGCCGGCCCTGCGCGCGGCGTTGTCGGCACCGGACGATGGCGTTACCCAAGGCAACGCCAATCGGTTGCTGAAAAATATCAGCGCCCAGACCGGCGCCGAGGTCATGTACCTGATGGACCCCACCGGCAAGACCCTGGCGGCGTCAAACTGGGACAAACACGACAGCTTCGTCGGCCGCAACTTCGCCTTCCGTCCGTATTTCATCGAAGCCATGGCCGGACGCCTCGGGCGATTTTTCGGCCTGGGCACCACCTCGGGCAAACGCGGTTACTTCTTTGCCGCCGCCGTGCGCGAACGCGAAAAAGTCATTGGCGTGCTGGTGGTCAAGGTCGACCTGGACCACACCGAAAGCCTCTGGGGTAAAACCCCGGAACAACTACTGGTCACCGATCACAACGGCGTGGTCATTCTCACGTCGCGCCAGGATTGGCGATTTCGTGCGACCCGGCCTTTGAGCGATGAGGAACACAACGCCATCAGCGCCGTTCAGCCTTACCCGACCCGCGATCCCAAGCCGCTGAACCTGGATCCCAACGCCTGGCTGACCCAGACCCAATCCATCGAAGAGACCGGCTGGAGCGTGAGCATCCTGGCCCCACGCACGCTGATCGATCGCCCGGTGCGCACGGTGGTCGCTACCGGCGGCGCAGCGTTGCTGGTGTTGATGCTGCTGCTCGGGTTGATGATGCAACGCAGGCGTCATTACCTGGATCGAATCGCCTTCGAAGCCAAGGCCCGTCACGAACTGGAAGGCCGGGTGGCGGAACGTACCAGCGACCTGGAAGGCCTGAACCGGCGACTGCGCCAGGAAGTTCTCGAGCGCGAGCAGGCCCAGCAGGAACTGGTCCGGGCCCAGGATGACCTGGTGCAGGCCGGCAAGCTGTCAGCCCTGGGCACCATGTCGGCGAGTATCAGCCACGAACTCAACCAGCCGCTGGCGGCCATTCGTAGCTACGCGGAAAACGCCGAGATATTGCTCGATCATCAGCGCACCGAGGACGCCCGGGGCAATCTCAAACTGATCAGCGAACTGACCGGGCGCATGGCGTCGATCATCGCCCACTTGCGCGCTTTCGCCCGCCGCGATCGCCACGCCCCGGAAAGCGTCGCCCTGCAACCGGCGCTGGACGATGCCCTGGCGTTGCTCGCCAAACGCCGACGCAACATGGAAGTGGAACTGATCCGTGACCTGCCGGCCGCTACCTTGTGGGTCGAGGCGGGTGAAACCCGCTTGCGCCAGGTGCTGGGTAACCTGTTGGCCAACGCCCTCGACGCCCTGACCGAAAAAGGCCCGCCGCGCAAACTCTGGCTCAGTGCCCAGGCCACCGAAACCGGCGTCAACCTGTACATCCGCGATAACGGCCCGGGATTCTGCATGGAAGCCCTCGGTCGCGCGGGCGAGCCGTTCTACACCACCAAGACCCGGACCCAGGGCCTTGGCCTGGGCCTGGCGATCTGCGACACCCTGATGCGCGCCTTCGGCGGCGAACTGTTGTTCGCCAACCACAAGGAAGGCGGCGCCCTGATCACCCTGAAGCTGCGCCATGGTGCGCCCGGGGTGAGCCTGCAACCGTCCGAGGACCGTAGCGTATGACCATCGACAACCGGATTGAGGTGGTGCTGATCGACGATGATCCCCACTTGCGTCAGGCCTTGAGCCAGACCCTCGACCTGGCCGGCCTGAAAATCCTGCCACTGGCCGAGGCCAAGGGCGTGGCCGGGCAACTGCCCCGCGACTGGCCGGGTGTGGTGGTCAGCGACATTCGCATGCCGGGCATGGACGGCCTCGAACTGCTCAGCGAACTTCACGCCCAGGACCCGGAACTGCCGGTGCTGCTGATCACCGGCCACGGCGATGTGCCGCTGGCGGTGCAGGCGATGCGCGCCGGGGCCTATGACTTCCTGGAAAAACCCTTCGCCAGCGACCATCTGCTCGACAGCGTGCGCCGCGCCCTGGCCCTGCGCCGACTGGTGCTGGACAACCGCAGCCTGCGCCTGGCCCTCAGCGATCGGCATGAACTCAGTGCCCGACTGGTGGGCCAATCGACGCCCATGCTGCGCCTGCGCGAGCAGATCGGCGCCCTGGCGGCCACCCGCGCCGACGTACTGATCCTCGGCGAAACCGGGGCCGGCAAAGAAGTGGTCGCGCGGGCTCTGCATGACCTTTCCGGCCGGCGAAACGGGCCGTTCGTGGCGATCAACGCCGGGGCCCTGGCCGAGTCGGTGGTGGAAAGCGAGTTGTTCGGCCACGAGCCCGGCGCATTCACCGGCGCGCAGAAACGCCGCATCGGCAAGTTCGAGTTCGCCAATGGCGGCACGGTGTTTCTCGATGAAATCGAGAGCATGAGCCTGGATGTCCAGGTCAAGCTGCTACGCCTGTTGCAAGAGCGGATGGTGGAGCGGGTGGGCGGCAATCAACAGATCCCGCTGGACATCCGGGTCATCGCCGCCACCAAGGAAGACCTGCGTCAGGCCGCTGACCAGGGACGCTTTCGCGCCGACCTGTATTACCGCCTGAACGTCGCGCCGCTGCGCATACCGCCGTTGCGTGAACGAGGTGAGGATGCGCTGCTGCTGTTCCAGCACTTCGCCAACGAAGCCAGTGCCCGCCACGGCCTGCCGCCCCATGAGCTGCAACCGGCGCAACGGGCATTGCTGCTGCGCCACAGCTGGCCGGGCAACGTGCGAGAACTGCAGAACGCCGCAGAACGCTTCGCCCTGGGCCTGGAACTGGCCCTGGACAACAGCACACCCGATGGCAGCCCCGGCGCTCCGGTTGAAGTGATCAGTGGCGGTCTGAGCGAGCAGGTGGAAAACTTCGAGAAAACCCTGATTGCCGCCGAACTGGCCCGCCCCCACGGATCGGTGCGCAGCCTTGCCGAAGCGCTGGGTATTCCGCGCAAGACCTTGCACGACAAGCTGCGCAAACACGGACTGACTTTTGGCGACAGCAACCACGGCGCGTCCGATGAGTCCGATTGAGCGCTCTCATCGTCCATTCAAGCAAGAGGCCCGGCAATGAACCGCGACAGCCGCTACCTGGAATCCGTTCTGCATCATGACATCCCGCTGACCCGGGACATGGGCCTGAAGGTGCTCGATTGGCAGGCCCGGCAACTGCGCCTGTTCCTGCCACTGGAGGCCAACGTCAACCACAAGAGCACCATGTTCGGTGGCAGCCTGTATTGCGGCGCGGTGCTCGGCGGCTGGGGCTGGCTGCACCTGGCGCTGCGCGAAGAAGGCATCGAAGACGGGCACATCGTGATTCAGGAAGGGCAGATCAGCTATCCGCTACCGGTCACGGGCGATGCGATTGTCGTCTGCGATGCGCCTGAGGAAAAGGTCTGGAAACGCTTTTTGGCGACTTACCGGCGCTACGGACGAGCGCGGCTGAGTTTGCAGACGCAGGTGATGAATACCGGGAGTGAAGAAGCGGCGGTGCGGTTCGAGGGGCAGTACGTGTTGCACCGCTAAACGCACCGCCGCCCCCTGTGGCGAGGGGATTTATCCCCGTTGGGGCGCGGAGCGGCCCTGCTGTTTGGGGCTGCTGCGCAGCCCAACGGGGATAAATCCCCTCGCCACAAAGGAACGGGCACGCATTAAGAACGCGCCAACTCCAGCAACTTGCCCCGCCATGCGGCGTTCGCCGGCAACGCCAGGAACGACTCATTCAACAGCGACTCCCGCGCCGGATAACAGAACGGCTCGCCACGCAAATCCAGCACCTCGCCGCCCGCGCCTTCCAACACGCCCTGGGCTGCGGCGGTGTCCCATTGAGACGTCGGGGCCAACCGTGGATAACAATCCGCCGCACCCTCGGCCAACAGGCAAAACTTCAACGAGCTACCGATATTGGTCAGCTGCAATTCACCGAGGCTTGCGCTCAAGCCTTTCAAGAGACGCTCCTGCTCCGCACTGGTGTGGCGCCGGCTGGCGACTACCGTGAAGGCCTCGCCCGGCGCCAGCACATTACGAACCGCAATCGGCAACGGCTCGCCGTCCTTGTCGCCACGCCAAGCTCCCAGGCCCGCGCCGCCGACATAAAAACGTCCATTGGTGGGCATCGACACCACGCCAAACACCACGCGCCCCTGCTCCACCAACGCGATGTTGACGGTGAACTCCTCGCTGCCGGAAATGAACTCCTTGGTTCCATCCAGCGGGTCCACCAGCCACCAGCGCTGCCAGCCGGCACGCACGCTTTGCGCGATATCGGCGTCTTCTTCGGAAAGGATCGGGATATCCGGGGCCAGCGCTGTCAGCCCGGCGACGATCACGTCATGGGCGGCCATGTCCGCAGCGGTCACCGGCGATTCGTCGGCCTTGTGGTTGACCTGCACGTCGGCGCGCCAGAACGGCAGGATCGCCTCGCCGGCCTTGAGCGCCAACTCGATGACCGGGGCCATCAGGGAATTCGGGAAGTTCATGACAGCAATGCTCCGCGCTGGTCCAACAGGTCGCGGGCCAGGTACAACGCGGCCAGGGCCCGGCCTTCAGTGAATTGTGGGTTTTGCGCCAGGGCCGAGAGCTCGCGCAGGTTGACCTTGTCCACGCGCATCGGCTCGGGCTCATCGCCCTCCAGCCGCTCCTCATACAGATCGGTCGCCAGCACCACCTGGATCTTCTGGCTCATGTAACCGGGGGACAGCGACAGTTCGGTCAGATGCTCCAGCTGCCGCGCGCCAAAACCTGCTTCCTCCTTGAGCTCGCGCTCGGCCGCCGCGAGCACATCTTCACCCGGCTCGATCAGGCCTTTGGGCAGGGACAGTTCGTAGGCATCGGTACCGCCGCAGTATTCTTCCACCAGCACCGCATGCTCGGCATCGAGCATCGCTACGATCATCACCGCGCCGTACCCCGTGCCCTTGCTTGCCAGACGTTCATAAGTGCGCTCCACACCGTTGGAAAAACGCAGTTTCAGTTCTTCCACGCAAAACAGACGGCTGGTGGCGACGATCCGGCGATCGAGTATGGTGGGTTTCTGGCGCATAGACGGCTCCCTGGGCGATAGCGGGCTACTATACCCGGCCTATCCTGATTGTTTGTGTCGGATATCTGATTACCGCTGGAGAAGTTTTATGGCCTTGTTGCCCTGGCACGAGATCGATACGGTGCTGCTGGACATGGACGGCACCTTGCTGGACCTGCATTACGACAACCATTTCTGGATGGAACACCTGCCCCAGCGCTACGCCGAACTGCACGGCGTGAGCCGGGCGATGGCCGAGATGGAGCTGCAACCGCTGTTCGAGCGCAACGCCGGCCTGCTGCAATGGTATTGCCTGGATTTCTGGACGGCCGAGCTGAAGCTGCCGGTGCGCGAACTGAAGCTGGAAACCGCACACCTGATCGCCTTACGCCCGGACGCCGATACGTTCCTGGCCGCGATCCAGCGGGCCGGCAAGCGCGTGGTGATGATCACCAACGCCCATCGCGACTCATTGTCCCTGAAACTGGAACGCATCGAACTGGCGCCCTACTTCGAGCGGTTGATCAGCTCCCACGACTACGGTTTCCCCAAGGAAAACCGCCAATTCTGGGACGCCCTGCACGCCGACCTGAATTTCGACCCGGCCCGCAGCCTGTTCATCGACGACACCCTGCCGGTGCTGCGCAGCGCCCGGGACTTCGGCGTGGCGCACCTGCTGGCCGTCAGCGAGCCGGACAGCCGCAAGGGGCCGAAGGATACGGGGGAGTTTGCGGCGTTGGTGGATTACCGGACGCTCATCGAAGGGCTCTGACGCGGCCAATGTGGCGAGGGAGCTTGCTCCCGTTGGACCGGGCTGGCGCTCCAGTGCGCAGCGCTCCCCCAAAATACGACTGCTACGCAGCCGAGCGGGAGCAAGCTCCCTCGCCACAGGTATCGGTTATTCAGGAATACGCAGCACCTGCCCCGGGTAGATCTTGTCCGGATGCTTGAGCATCGGCTTGTTGGCCTCGAAGATTTTCTGGTACTTGTTCGCGTCGCCGTACTCGGTCTTGGAGATAGCGCTGAGTGTGTCGCCCTTTTTCACGGTCACGAAACGCGCCGCCTTGGCCACCGGACCGGTCACCGTGATCTGATCGTCAACACTGCCGACACCTGCGATGTTACCCACAGCCAAGAGGATTTTTTCCTTCTCTTCCTGGCTGCCTACCTCACCCGTCACGGTGACTTTGTCGCCCTCGATGGTTGCGTGAACATTCGGATTACCCAGCCCGACCTTATTGATGTGCTCTTTCAACTGCTCGCTGGCATTGGCGTTGCCAGGGGTCAGCAGGTCGATCAGTTTTTCGCCTGCTTCCTTCACAAAGCTAAAAAGACTCATGGTGTACGCTCCTTGGGTTTAAGTGTCCAAACGCAAAAGACTAGACCCGCCGAGACGAACCCGGTTCCCAGCCGACCAATGACCCCGTCCCCCGCAGGCGCTAGAATCTGAGTCTTCCTGCGCCTTGGAGCGAAGATGGACATCAAGCAGCTGAAATTTCTCATCGCACTGGATGAAACCCGCCACTTCGGCCAAGCCGCCGCTCGCTGCCATATCACTCAACCAACCCTGTCGATGCGCCTGCGCAGCCTTGAAGAAGAACTCGAGCTGCCACTGGTCAATCGCGGCCAACGCTTTGAAGGGTTTACCGCGCCAGGGGAACGGGTGCTGGCCTGGGCGCGCACCGTGCTGGCGGCCTATGACGGCTTGCAGGCTGAAGCGGCGGCTTGTCGCGGTAACCTGGTGGGCACGCTGCGCCTGGGTGTGGTGCCGCTGTCGGACTTCGATCCGTTGGCGATGATGCAGCGCTTGCACACCGAGCATCCCAACCTGCGGTTTGAACTGTCCTCCCTGAGCTCCGAGCAAATCCTCGAGCAACTGGCGAACAATCGCATCGACCTGGGCATTTCTTATCTTGAGCGCCTGGATAACGAGCGTTTCGAGGCCCTGGCTTTCAGCCATACCCGCATGGGGCTGCTGTATGACCAGCGCTTTTTCTTTTTTGGCGAGCAGCCGCTGACCTGGCAGGCACTGATCGAATTGCCCCTGGGCATGCTCACCAGTGGCATGCATTTTCGTCAGTCCATCGACTACAACTTTCACAGCCGAGGCCTGACGCCTCAGCCGCTGTTGCAAACCGACGCCGTGCATCAATTGTTACAAGCTGTGCACGGTGGACTGTGTTGCGCGGTGATGCCCCTGGAAAGCGGCCTGAACGTGCTGACCGAAGACCTGCGCATCCAGCCCATCGAAAGTGCCCAGACGCTGGTCCCGCTGGGGATGATCATGCGGCGCGGCGCGCCGCGTTCGGCGCTGGCGGAGGCTTGTTTCGCCCTCTATCAGAAATCAATGACAGGCACTTGATCGACGTCATCTATTGAAAGATCAGTAATAGCGATTAGACGTGGCAGATTGCCGCATTTAGTCTTAACACTATTCCTACTTTCCGTGATGCCCATGAACGACAAGCCACCTGTCTGCCCGGCCCCTGCGGTGGAAACACCCGGGCCGGCCGCGAGCCAGAGCTATCGCTACTGCAATCTGGACCACTCCCTATCGGACAGCACCGCGCTGGCCGAGGAAGTGGCGCTCGCGATTGCCTATAACGGCATCAGCCAGGCCGTCATGCTGGTCACCCCCACTGACCTGGAAGATTTCATCGTCGGCTTCAGCCTGGGCAGCGGCATCATTGAAGACACGACGGACATCTACGACCTGCAACTGATCGGCGCAGGTTCCGCGCACCATGCCCAAGTGACCATCGCCAACCGTGCTTTCTGGAACCTCAAGCAGCAACGCCGTCAGTTGGCTGGCACCAGCGGCTGCGGCCTGTGCGGCGTGGAAGCGGTGGAGCAGGCACTGCCCAATCTCAAGGTCTTGCCTGGCGCCCCGCTGCCACCTGCGCAATGGCTCGATGGCCTGCGCCAGCGTATCAGCCAGTTCCAACCCCTGGGGCAGCACTGTGGCGCGGTTCATGCAGCGCTATTCATGAACGCCCAGGGCGAGTTACTGCTGGGTCGCGAAGACATTGGCCGGCACAACGCCCTCGACAAGCTGATCGGTGCGCTGGTGCGGCAACAGATCCCGGTCGCCGGAGGCTTGGCCATCGTCACCAGCCGTTGCAGCCTGGAATTGATCCAGAAAGTGCTGCGCGCCGGTGTCCAGACCCTGGTCAGCCTGTCGTCGCCCACCGGTCTTGCCGTGCAGTGGGCTCGCCAACACAACCTCAACCTCATCCACCTGCCGCAAAAAAGTGCGCCGCGGGTCTATAGCCCTGCGATGGAGAATCAAGCGTGAGCAATCATCAACAAGCCGACCAGAAACCTGTACCGCGCTACAAGCCCTACAAGGGCCCGGCCGGTGGTTGGGGCGCGCTGATCAGCGTCGCCCAGGCCTGGCTGACCAGCGACAACGCGCTGAAGAACATCCGCATGATGCTCAAGACCAACCAGAACGGCGGGTTCGACTGCCCCGGCTGTGCCTGGGGCGACTCGCCGGAAAGCGGCATGGTCAAGTTCTGCGAAAACGGCGCCAAGGCCGTGAACTGGGAAGCCACCAAGCGCCGCGTCGATGCTGCCTTCTTTGCCCGTCACAGCGTGACCTCGTTGCTGGAACAGAGCGATTACTGGCTCGAATACCAGGGCCGCCTGACCGAGCCGATGAGCTATGACGCCGAAACCGACCGCTACAAGCCCATCAGTTGGGAAGCGGCGTTCGCACTGATTGGCAAGCATCTGCAAGGGCTTTCCAACCCGAACCAGGCCGAGTTCTATACGTCGGGCCGGGCCAGCAACGAAGCGGCCTACCTGTATCAACTGTTCGTGCGCGCCTTCGGTACCAACAACTTCCCCGATTGCTCGAATATGTGCCACGAAGCCAGCGGCGTGGCGTTGTCCCAGAGTGTCGGCGTGGGCAAAGGTACGGTGACTTTCGATGACTTCGAGCACGCCGATGCGATTTTCGTCTGGGGCCAGAACCCCGGCACCAACCACCCGCGTATGCTCGAACCGCTGCGCGAAGCGGTGAAACGCGGCGCCCAGGTGGTATGCATCAACCCGCTCAAGGAGCGTGGCCTGGAGCGCTTCCAGCATCCGCAGCACCCGTTTGAAATGCTCACCAACGGGGATAAGCCGACCAATACCGCCTATTTCCGCCCGGCCCTGGGCGGCGACATGGCGATCTTGCGCGGGATGGCGAAATTCCTGCTGCAATGGGAACGTGATGCGCAGAAAGCCGGTGATCCGGCGGTGTTCGACCACACATTCCTCAACGAGCACAGCGCCAACGTGCTGGATTACCTGGCGGTGGTCGACGACACGTCGTGGGAGCAGATCGTCGAGCAATCCGGCATGACCCTGGTGGACATCGAGCAGGCGGCGCGCATGTACGCCAGAAGCAAGAACGTGATCATGTGCTGGGCGATGGGGCTCACCCAGCACCGTCATTCGGTGGCGACCCTGCAGGAACTCGCCAACGTCATGCTGCTGCGCGGAAACATCGGCCGGCCAGGCGCGGGCCTGTGCCCGGTGCGCGGCCACAGTAACGTCCAGGGCGATCGGACCATGGGCATCAACGAGCGCCCGCCGGCGGCGTTCCTTGACACTCTGGAACGTCGCTTCCAGTTCAAGGTGCCGCGGGAAAATGGCCACAACGTGGTCGAGGCAATCCATGCCATGGCCGAAGGGCGAGCGAAGGTGTTCATTGGCCTTGGCGGTAATTTCGCCCAAGCCACGCCGGACAGTCAGCGGACCTTCCAGGCCCTGACCAACTGCGACCTGACCGTGCAGATCAGCACCAAGCTCAACCGCAGCCACCTGGCCCACGGCAAACAAGCGCTGATCCTGCCATGCCTGGGGCGCACCGACATCGACCTGCAGACCGAAGGCGCGCAAGCGGTGACCGTGGAAGACTCCTTCAGCATGGTCCACGCCTCCAAAGGCCAGTTGCAACCGCTGTCGAACCAGATGCGCTCCGAACCGTGGATCATCGCCGGCATCGCCGCCGCCACGCTGGGCAGCCACCCGGTGGACTGGAACTGGCTGGTGGCCGACTACAGCCGCATCCGCGATCTGATCGCCGATACTGTCCCCGGCTTCAAGGATTTCAACGAAAAAATCCAGAACCCTGGTGGCTTCTACCTGGGCAACAGCGCTGGTTCGCGTCGCTGGAACACGGCGTCGGGCCGCGCCAACTTCAAGCCCAACCTGCTGCCGGCCGACCTGGTGCACGAACGCACCCGTGCCACCGGCCAGTTGCCGGACCTGATCATGCAATCGATGCGCTCCCACGATCAGTACAACACCACCATCTATGGCCTCGATGACCGTTATCGCGGCGTGAAAGGCCAGCGCGATGTGTTGTTCGTCAACGAGGCCGACATTATTCGCCTGGGCTTCAGGCCGGGGCAGAAAGCCGACATCGTTTCGCTCTGGGATGATGGTCGCGAACGTCGGGTCAAGGGTTTCACCCTGCTGGCGTTCGACATTCCGGCCGGGCAGGCTGCTGCCTACTATCCTGAAGTGAACCCGTTGGTGCCATTGGAGAGCATCGGCGACGGCAGCCACACGCCGACATCGAAGTTCGTGGCGATTCGCCTGGAAGCGGCCAGCGAGGATGGCTTGATCCTGGCCAAGTCGGCCTGACGTTCCAGTGGGCGAGTGAACGGTATTACGTCATCTGCGGCATTTTCGAACGCCCACAAAAAAGGCCGTTTTCCATAGAAAACGGCCTGTCCGAAGTAGCTAAAGACCCAGTAAAACGGCTTAAGTTCCGACCACAAAACAATAACTTAGAGAATTGTGCACAAGTCGTGTTACTCGTCGGATTTCGATTGTCACCAAGCGAAGCCAGCCTCAGGATCGCGCCGTCATCCCTTTGAGGCTCCTCTATGAAGTTCTCCTCCATTCTCTTGTTGTCCCTTGGCCTGGTCAGCGGCATCGCCTCTGCGGGTGGTACTGCCGAAGCAGGCGTTGGCGGCGCATTGGGCGGGGTTTTGGGTTCGGTCGTCGGCCAGTCCCTGGGCGGCAATACCGGCTCCACTATCGGTGCAGCCCTGGGCGGCGCAGGTGGTAGTGCGGTCGGTGCAGACAAACACAGCCGTGGCGAAGCGGCCATTGGCGGCGCGCTGGGCGCAGCCGGCGGTAACGTGGTCGGCCGTAGCGTCGGTGGTACCACCGGTAGCCTGATCGGTGCGGCAGCGGGCGGCGGTGCCGGCGGCGCGCTGGGTAACTACATGGGCAAGGATGACGACGATGACCGTCGTTATGACGGCCGCCGCGGTGACCGCCGTTACTACCGTGACGGTCATCCAGGCCGTGGCCATGCCTACGGGCATCGCAAGCATCACCATCGCTACTACCGCGACTGACGGCTGACGGATATAGCCCGTTGGCAATCGCAGCCTCCGACAGCGCCTGACGCTGATCGCAGGCTGCGATTTTCGTTTCAGACCACCAGTTGCTCCAGAGCGCCGCGCAGCCGATCCGGTATCGCCACCGGCCGATTCGACGCCCGATCCACGAACACGTGGACAAACCGCCCCGCGGCGCACGCCTCTTCCTCACCTTCCTTGAACACCGCCAGCTCGTACTGCACCGAACTACTGCCCAGCTTGGCGACGCGCAAGCCGACCTCAATCCGTTCTGGAAAAGCGATCGAAGCAAAGTAGTCGCAGGCCGAACTCACCACGAACCCCACCACCTCGCCACCGTGGATATCCAGGCCGCCAGCTTCGATCAGGTAGGTATTCACCGCCGTATCGAAAAAGCTGTAGTAGGTGACGTTGTTGACGTGACCGTACACATCGTTGTCATGCCAGCGGGTAGTGAGCGGTTGCAAGTGCAGGTATTCGGAACGTTGGGGCATCGGTTGTCCTTATGGGTGGCTCGTTGATTGGTTCGTGGCGCCGGACCTAGCACTGGGCGAAGCCCTTGCCCTGAACTGCCAATTCGCCGATCAGCCGTGCAGGCTTCCATTGGTCGCCCTGCTTCGTTTCAAGCTCCAGCAGCCGCGCATGGATATCATCCAGGCCCTGCCCATCGGCCCAGGCCATCGGGCCACCCTTGTCCGTCGGGAATCCGTAGCCGTTGAGGTAGACCAGGTCAATATCGTGGGCCGACTCGGCAATGCCTTCCTGCAGAATCTTTGCCCCTTCGTTGACCAGCGCCAGCAGGCAACGCTCACGAATTTCTGCCGGGCCGATCTCGCGACGCTGGAAACCCAGTTCTTCGCTGACCCGCAGCACCAGCGCATCGACCTCGACGTCGTGCTCGGCCTGTCGGCTACCCGGCTCATAGTGATAGTACCCGTTGCCGCTCTTCTGGCCGAACCGCCCCAGTTCACACAGACGATTGTCTACCTGCACCTCAGGTGCATCCTGGCCTTTGCCCGCCAGCTCACGGGCGCGCCACTCCAGATCGATCCCGACAACGTCGTACATGCGAAACGGCCCCATGGCGAAACCGAAAGCCTGCAACGCTGCATCCACCTGATGGGGAAACGCACCTTCCAGCAGCATCTTGCGCGCCTCCAACACATAGGGGTGCAGCATCCGGTTGCCGATGAAGCCGTGGCAATTGCCCGACACCACACTGACCTTGCCCATGCGTTTGCCCAACATCAGGGCCGCCTCCAGCACCCCTTTGGAAGTCTGCGCACCGCGTACGACCTCCAGTAGTTTCATGATGTGCGCCGGGCTGAAGAAATGCAGACCCAGGACCTGGGTGGGCCGCTGCGTGACAGCAGCAATGGCATCGATGTCCAGGGCCGACGTGTTGCTTGCCAGGATCGCCTCGGGTTTGAGCAGGCCATCGAGCTCACGGAAGATTTTCTGTTTGAGCTCGAGGTTTTCATACACCGCCTCGATCACCAGATCCACGTCACGGATCGCAGTGTAGTCGTCTGCGCGGGTGACCCGCGCGATTCGGGCATCGGCTTCGCCCTGGTCGATACGTCCCTGACGCACGCTGTGGGCGTAGGTTTCAGCCACCGCAACCAGCCCCTGCTCGAGCATTTGCGGATTGTTGTCGACCCATTGCACCGCCACGCCGGCATTGGCCAGGCACATCACGATGCCGCGGCCCATGGTGCCTGCACCGACCACGGCGGCGCGCTGAATATCGAAGGGTGTCTGGCTCATGTTTGCTCTCTTGTTGGCGATCCAAAGACAGCCTTCACCTTAGTCAGCGGGGGACTTTTTTTGAAATTTATTCGTGTGATGGCGGGCATTCAGCGGATGGATGCAGTCATAGCCGTGATTGAGTTCACTTGGCGGGCCCACGATGGCAATCAATTTTAAGCTCGACACTTACGCGATTTTTTGCCCGTCACTCATAAGAAGTTAAATAAAGATCAAAGCCATGAGGAAAAGCCACCGACTCCAACCGCTCAATCTCCAGCGCCTGTGTTGCTGAAAGCCTGAATTCGGCACCGACGTGATCTTCATCACTTGTCCAACCCATGACTGCCTTCAACTCCTCCGCTGCCAGGCTGAGGCTCTGTTCAAATACCAATTCATCTTTACCTGGGCGGAAGCCCAACACAGCAAAACTCATGGTTCTACCTCCCTCGTCTTATCCGCACTTTTTGTCTGGCGACCAGTAACATGATCGAACTCGCCTTGGTGCTTTCCACGCCTGTTATATTTTTCAAGCGCTCCATGCTGCCTATCCCACTCATAAATATTTCCCGCTCGATCGTTCCAACGTGGACGTAACCCCCCTCCCCCTTGTACCGCAGTTTTAGACCGGACACGAAAAAGGTCGGGAAAAGCAGGCAGAACACCTTTAGGGGTCGGATGATATTTATGATCAGAAACACCTAACACAATATAAAGCGGCGAAACCCCGGAATCCGCTGGAAACACAAGAATGAAATCCTTGTACTCCGGTGGATAAATCGGATTGACGATAATGCTGTCTGCCGCAGGGGTCGGAGGGAAGATCCAGATAGGGGGGCCTGTGGAGCGGCCTCCAGAGCCGGTATGCCCAGTGTCGCCGAAGGATCCGCCGCGGGCGTCCAGATCAACTCTACCCCACCGCCAAAGTCCGCCACATAGAGGTCGCCGCGAACCTGGAAGGTCATCACCGGGATCATTTCCCAATCACGTCGCGTCTGGGTGTTGTAGCCGTACCCTTTCAGCGTCCCGTCGGCTCGGGTTTCAATATGCAAGCGGACACGGGTCCGAGCGTGTTCCAGGGAGCGTAATTGTTCTTCGGTATACAGTGAGCCATCAGCCAGACTGGTGGGCGCCAACAAGCCCACCAGCCCCAGCAACGCACCCGCCGCCACAGGTGTGGAGATCACACCGACAGCGGCACTGGTGCCTGTACCGATGGCGTTCAGTGCGGTCCCGCCCAAGGCAAACGTACCGAAGCTGGCCGGCAACGCACCGGTGATTTTTTTCAGCGGTACGCGTCCCGACTCGTCTGGTTGGCGCCCACCCAGCAGAGTCATCGTGCCGTACTCTTTCACAAGCTCCGTAGGGATGTAGCCGGTTGGATTGGAGTAGTCGATAACCGCATCGGGCAACTTGCAGGACTTGGTGAAGACGCAGCCCCGCATAGCGGGAGCGTGCTCTATTTGCAACTGTGCCAGACGCGTCTTCATGTATGCATCTTGTCTGCCGAGCATGTCCTCGTAGGTTTTTTGCTCGACCTCTCTCTTCGCCAGCTCGCCTGGGGTCATATCCCGCAGAACCCTGTAGCCCCAATCGCCACCGTGGTGCTCCCAAACCTGAGGTACACCGGGTTTTCCTTTTTTCATCGTTGTCCTTGCTCGGCCGTATCACCCAGGATTGAAGGGTGCGACAAACCTTACCGAGCAACCAAAGGAACGCTTAGCAGACGCTTCTGGAATCGTTGTGGGATCGTTCCTCTTTGTTCCGGTGAACAACGATTTGACTGCTGTGGTGCCCAAAGCCTAGCGGGACAGCGCGGCGGGCCGAGGAAGATCGGGGTGAAGAACGCTACTGGATGACACAGCTTGAGGGTCCTTTCGCTTTGCCATGAGGTGATACAAGTTCGGGCACGTTGATGCTTCGCGTCCGCTCCGTCTGCGCGTTAAGGTGCCGTCTACCCATACGTTGCGTCAGGCCAGGATGCTTGACGCCCAGGACACTGTTCAAGGACTGAACCATGCCACATCTATCTACCGCGCTACGCGCGCTTACGCTTACGTCGGCCTCGCTGCTGGCCGGTTGCCTGCCCCTTTCCGAACGATCCGGCGTGGAACCGGCCCTGTTCGAAACACCGGAATACCACGCGCAACAAGGCCTGGCAGTGGTAAATGCTTCGGCTTTATATGCGCGCGGCGGCACCGGCCGGAACGTCGTCGTGGCACTGGTCGACTCCGGGCTCGACACTCGCCTGATGGAGTTCGAGGGCAGGTTGAGTGACCCTGGATTCGATTACGTCGAGAACCGTCCCGGCACGCTCGACCGCGTCGGCCATGGCACTCAAATGGCGGGCATCCTCGCCGCCAACAAGGATGGTCAGGGGATGCATGGCATCGCCTTCGATGCCCGGTTGATACCCTTTCGTTTCGGCGACGACAACGAGCCGTTTTTCTTCGACAGCCACATCGCTCAATCCTGGCAAAGCGGATTCGATAAAGGTGCTCGCCTGTTCAACAACTCCTGGGCCAACGCCATCCCTGCAACCGAGATCAATGAGGCGCGCTACAACCAGGTGATGCCCGACTCCTTGGCGGTTGCCCGCAAACTGGTAGCCGACGGTGCCGTATTCGTTTTCCCGACGGGTAACGAACTCAAGCGTGAACCCCTTGCCGAACCTGGCTTGCCCCGGGCACTTCCCGAATTGGAGAAGGGCTGGATTGCGGTCGTGGCATTGAAAAACGACGGCAGCGCCATCAATGGCAAATCCAACTATTGCGGCGTGGCGGCCGCCTGGTGCATCGCGGTGCCCGGCGGCGATTCGGGCACACAGGCGGGACTGTTGACGGTGGGCAAGGACGGGCATTATGTACAAACCGCCGGCACTTCTCCGGCGGCTGCGATGGTCAGCGGCGCGCTGGCAGCGCTACAGAGTCTGTATCCCGACCTCAGTGCACAGCAAGTACGCGAACATCTTCTGGCGACGGCCAACCGCACGGGTATCTATGCCAACAGCGAGGCCTATGGCAGAGGGTTGATGGACCTTGAGGCCGCCGCACGGCATATACCTGCATCGATGGCTGACTGAAGGCTGTGGGCGATGGCTTGACCAAAGACTTCGATTCCAATAACAAAGGTCTCATCTGAACCTATCTCCCACCCTCAGCCCGGACTCGCGCCATGCATCTCGCCCCAGACTTCCCCGATGACCACGCGATGCGCCAACTCATGGAACTGCTTCATGAAGAAATAGGGCTGCCGGAACACAAGACGATTCGCCTGAACACGGCGATCAATATCGACCTGGGGTGCGATGGTGGGGATGCCAGGCATTTGATGGAAGCGGTGGAGGAGCAATTTGCCCTCGACCTCATCGACTACGACGCCTATCGCTATTTTCAACCCGAAGGGTTTGATGTGTTTCAAAAGCGCAGGGCCAAGGGTCGTGGGACGAAGGTGCCGTTGACTATCGGCATGCTCTATCAGGCGATCAAGGCGCGACGGTGGGATACGAGGGAATTGGAGGGGCTGGGTTGATCAGTGCCCACAAAAAAGCCGCCCTATCCGGCGGCTTTTTCATTGGCTGACTGAACCTTACAACTGAGGACCAGCGGCCTTGATCGCCTCGCTCACGTCGAACTTCTTGAAGTTCTCGGTGAACAGACCGGCCAGAGCCTTGGCAGCTTCGTCGTACGCAGCCTTGTCAGTCCAGGTGTTGCGTGGGTTCAACAGACCCGTCTCGACACCCGGGACAGCCAGCGGCACGTCCAGGTTGATGATGTCCAGGTGTTCGGTTTCAGCACCGATCAGCGCACCGCTCTGAATAGCTGCGATCACTGCACGGGTGGTCGGGATGTTGAAGCGCTTGCCAACGCCGTAGCCGCCACCGGTCCAGCCGGTATTGACCAGGTAGACCTTGGAGCCGAAGCCACGGATACGCTTGATCAGCAGTTCAGCGTATTCACCAGCAGGACGCGGGAAGAACGGGGCGCCGAAGCAGGTAGAGAAAGTCGACTTGATGCCGCTGCCCGAACCCATTTCGGTCGAGCCCACCAGTGCGGTGTAGCCGGACAGGAAGTGGTAGGCGGCTTGCTCTTCGCTGAGGATCGACACTGGCGGCAGTACGCCAGTCAGGTCGCAGGTCAGGAAGATCACCGCGTTCGGCTCACCACCGAGGTTCTGCGCCGAACGCTTCTCGACGTGCTCCAGCGGGTAGGCGGCGCGGCTGTTCTGGGTCAGGCTGCCGTCGGCGTAGTCAGCCTTCTTGGCATCATCCAGCACAACGTTTTCCAGCACCGCACCGTGCTTGATGGCTTTCCAGATAACCGGCTCGTTCTTCTCCGACAGGTCGATGCACTTGGCATAGCAACCGCCTTCGATGTTGAACACCACACCCTCGCCCCAGCCGTGCTCGTCGTCACCAATCAGGTAACGGCTTTCGTCAGCGGACAGGGTGGTCTTGCCGGTGCCGGACAAGCCAAAGAACAGGGTCACATCGCCTTCTTCGCCAATGTTGGCAGCGCAGTGCATCGGCAGCACGTCGGCGGCCGGCAGCAGGAAGTTCTGCACCGAGAACATGGCTTTCTTCATTTCACCGGCGTAGCGCATGCCAGCGATCAGGACTTTTTTCTGAGCGAAGTTGAGGATCACGCAACCATCGGAGTTGGTGCCGTCACGCTCTGGAACGCATTCGAAGTTGGCAACGTTGAGGATTTGCCACTCCTGACGACCAGCCGGGTTGTACTGAGCCGGATTGATGAACAGGCAACGACCGAACAGGTTCTGCCAGGCAGTCTGGGTGGTCATCTTCACGGCAAGGTAGTGCTCGTCGGCCGCGCCTACATGCACATGGGAAACAAAATGCTCTTGGGCGTTATTGAACGCCTCGACGCGAGCCCACAGGGCGTCGAACTTGTCGGCCGGGAATTTGCGGTTGATCGGGCCCCAGGCGATGGCGTCCTGGGTGCTCGGCTCTTCTACGATGAAACGGTCGGCTGGCGAGCGACCGGTACGATGACCGGTACGGACAACCAGCGCGCCAGTATCGGCAAGCTCGCCTTCACCGCGATTCAGGGCTTCTTTGACCAGTTCATCGACACTCAGATCGGTGTACACGGCGTTATTGGCTTGCGTCATGAGATTCCCCGTCGGCCCGTGGCCGAGTGCTCCAAACGTTTTGTAGTAGGAAGTCGCGCACTACTACCCGAAAAAAGTGGGCCGGATTATGCCAGAAAAGCCCAAAAAAAGTAGGGCCCTCCCGTCAGTACGGCGTAAATCCGGCGTTTGCCAGGAGATTTACCTGCGCTGAAGCGTTTTAGTGACGAGTATCTGACGGCGTGTCGACACCCGCACCGGCGAACAATTGGGCAATGTCCGCCGCATCGAACAGGTAGCGCTCATTGCAGAACTGGCAGTCGATCTCAATGGCACCGCCATGTTCGATCACCAGTTGCTGCGCATCTTCCAGACCCAGACTGACCAGCGCATTACCGGAACGTTCACGAGAGCAACTGCATTGGAAGCGCAACGGCTGGCCGTCGAACAGGCGAACCTGTTCCTCGTGATAGAGGCGATGCAGCACGGTTTCGTTATCCAGGCTCAACAGCTCATCGGCGCTCAAGGTGCTGGCCAGAGCGGTGACGTGCTGCCAGCTGGCGTCGCGTTCTTCCGGGTCGCGAATACGATCGGCGGGCAATTGTTGCAGCAGCAGACCACGGGCGCGCCGCCCGTCGGCGTAGAGCCAGAACCGCGAATTGGTCTGTTGGGACATGACGAAATAATTGGTGAAGCATTCAGCCAGGTTCGCCCCGTCCAGGTCGACGATGCCTTGGTAGCGCTTGCCATGGGTCGGGTCGACCGTCAGGGCCAGTACACCGTTGGGCATCATGTCCGCCAGGGTCGCATCGGGCGCGATCTGCTCGGCGTCGTAACGAGCCAGGCCACGAATCTCGCGCTCGCTGGAGCACTCGATCATCAACAGTGGCACTGGCCCTTCGGAACGGGCCTGGAGAATCAGCAAGCCATCGAACTTCAGGGTGCCGACCAGCAGCGCCGCAGCCGCCATCAATTCGCCGAGCAGTTGCGCGACCGGCTCCGGATAGGGGTGCTTGGCGAGGACTTCCGCATAGCTACGCTCCAACGACACCAGCTCGCCGCGGGCGTCGCTGTCATCGAAGATGAAACGTTGGGTGAAGTCGGTGTCCGGTAAATCAGTCATAGGGTCTGGTATCTGAGGGTGATGACAAATGATGGCAGGCATTTTATGGGCATTCAGGGTGGGTTCCAAGCAAGGCGAGGGCCTGGCTGACGGGAAGAGGTCGGCGCAATCGCTGATAAGCATTGTGGCGAGGGAGCTTGCTCCCGCTCGGTTGCGCAGCGACCGCAAAAATCTTGGGCCGCTTCGCAGCCCAGCGGGAGCAAGCTCCCTCGCCACAAGGTTATGTCACCCCAAGGCAAATATCTTACTCACTGTTGTCACCCCGGAACTTGAACAGGTCCCGACGCTGCTTCTTGCTCGGCTTGCCATCGGTGCTGACACCCAGGGCACCCGCCTTGCGCTGGGCGGCCGCGGCTTCGCGCCTGGCGATGCTGGCTTCGGTTTCGCGGTACAGCGTCTGCGCCTCAGGCGCGCCGCGACGCACGATCGACAGGGCCTCGACCACCACGGTTTTTTCATCGAACCCGGCACGGATCACAAACTCGTCGCCGACACGAGGCTCCTTACCGGGCTTGCAACGCTCGCCCCGGTGATGGACCTTGCCGCTTTCAATAGCGGCCTTGGCCAGCGCCCGGGTCTTATAGAATCGCGCCGCCCATAACCATTTATCGAGCCGGACCTTGTCGTCCTCTGCATTTTTTTGTGTCACTGCAATTCCTCTTTCCGCCGACAGTCAGAACTGTACTACCGTTTTTGTCGAGCGCACGAATCGGGCCCGACAGATAGAATGCCGCCGAGCCGACTCCAGCCCCTTGCCCGGGAAGTTACGACCGGAAACAGGTGGGTAGATAACTGTCGCCATTTTGTGATTATTCTGCGTGAATACCGCGATTCGCGGAGTCCACGATCCGATGTACTGATCGCAGGTTTTTTTATTGAAGACTTTTGACCATTTGACCGTTGTCGGTCTGCGCGAGTGGGTAGCGCTCCCGGACCTGGGAGTCGCGGGCCTGCGAGCCAAGATCGACACCGGGGCCAGCACCTCCAGCCTGCACGCCACGGACATCGAGCCTTTCGAGCGCGATGGCGAAAAGTGGGTGCGCTTCACCGCGCACCTCGGCACGGTGGTGCAATTGCGCCATCGCCGTTGCGAGGCCCCGCTGGTGGCGCGCAAGACGATAAAAAGCTCCAACGGCCACGCCCAGGTCCGCTACGTGATCAGCACCACGCTGGCACTGGGTGATCGGATCTGGCGGGTCGAATTCACCCTTGCCTGCCGCAAATCCATGCGATATCGCCTGTTACTCGGTTCCAAAGCCCTGATCGATGGCCAGCTGGTGGTCAATCCGGGCAACAAATACGTTCAAGACAAGCCGGTGTTCCCGGTGTCCACTACCTCTGCCACAGGTGTTGCATGAAGATCGCTGTGCTGTCGCGAAATCCGCGTCTGTATTCCACTCGTCGTCTGGTTGAAGCCGGGACCGAACGTGGCCATGAAATGGTGGTGATCGACACCTTGCGCGCCTACATGAACATTGCCAGCCACAAACCGCAGATCCATTACCGTGGCAAGCCGCTGGAAGGATTCGATGCGGTGATCCCGCGCATCGGCGCATCGGTGACGTTTTATGGTTGCGCCGTCTTGCGCCAGTTCGAAATGATGGGCGTGTATCCTCTGAACGAATCCGTAGCCATCGCTCGCTCCCGGGACAAACTGCGCTCGCTGCAACTGCTTTCGCGCCGGGGTATCGGCTTGCCGGTTACCGGTTTCGCTCACTCACCGGACGATATTCCCGACCTGATCGCGATGGTCAACGGCGCGCCGCTGGTGATCAAGGTGCTGGAGGGTACCCAGGGCATCGGCGTGGTCCTGTGTGAGACCGCGACAGCGGCGGAGTCAGTGATCGAAGCGTTCATGGGTCTGAAGCAGAACATCATGGTCCAGGAGTACATCAAGGAAGCCGGCGGCGCGGACATTCGCTGTTTCGTCGTGGGCGACAAGGTAATCGCCTCGATGAAACGCCAGGCCCGGCCCGGCGAGTTTCGCTCCAACCTGCATCGCGGCGGCAGCGCCAGCCTGATCAAGATCACCCCGGAAGAACGCATGACTGCGCTGCGTGCAGCAAAAGTCATGGGCCTGGCCGTGGCGGGTGTAGACATCCTGCGCTCCAACCACGGGCCGCTGGTGATGGAGGTCAACTCATCGCCCGGGCTGGAAGGGATCGAGACCACCACCAGCAAGAACGTGGCGGGGATCATCATCGAGCATCTGGAAAAGAATGGTGGGCCGAACATGACCCGGACCAAAGGTAAGGGCTGACTCGGCACAAAACCTTGTGGGAGCGGGCTTGCTTGCGAAGGCGGACTGTCATTCAACATTTTTGTCGGATGAACCAGCGCTTTCGCGAGCAAGCCCGCTCCCACAGTTCGATCCTTGTTTAGACAAATACCGCTACACCGCATCCCGAGGCAACATCAACCCCAGCGGCAAGCGCACCCGCGCTTCCAACCCGCCACCGACGCGGTTGCGCAATTCGACATTGCCGCCGTGCATCGCGGCAATGCGCTTGACGATGGCCAGGCCCAGCCCCGTGCCCTTGCCGCCCCGGGCGCGATCCCCACGAGTGAAGGGGTTGAAAATCGCTTCCAGCTCCGACGGATCGATGCCGGCCCCACGGTCCATCACACTCAGCACCACATAAGGCGCACTGGTATCGCCGGAGACATAGGCCGCGACATCGACATCGGACCCGGCGTGGTTCAAGGCATTGCCGATCAGATTGTTCAACAAGCGCTTCATGGACACCCGGCGCAGCGGGAATGGCTGGATAGGTTCGAGCCGCAGGTGCACCTTTTCACCGTTCTGGTTATATGGGGCGGCCACTTCTCGCACCAGATCGCTGAGATCCACCTCTTCCACCGACTCATCACGACCATCGCGTATGAACGCCAGGAACTGGTCGAGAATCGCGTCCATGTCCTCGATGTCGCGGACCATTTCGTCAGTCAGGTCGGTGTGTTCGCCCATCAATTCCAACGACAATCGCAGCCGAGTCAGCGGAGTGCGCAGATCGTGGGAAACCCCGGCAAGCATCAACTCACGCTCGCGCCCGGCCTGCTCGACATCCTCGGCCATCTGGTTGAAGGCGCGATAAACCTCGGTCATCTCACTGGGCGTGTCACTGATGGGCAACCTGACACTGCGGCCCTGACCCAGTTGGCGGGCGGCGTAGACCAGCCGCTTCAAGGGTTGGTTGAGCTGGCTGACGAAGATCCACGCCGAAGCCGTCGACAACAGGCCGATGGCCAGGAACCAGCCGAGCACGTTCCAGATTTTCTGCCCGCGCAGCGGATGCGGGTACAACGGAACCTTCAGCCAGCCATCCCCCAGGCTCGGCGCCCGGACCCACAGGGCCGGGGGGGAATGCATGCGCAGGCGCACCTCGGTGTCGGCACCCAGCTCGGCCTGCATTTGTCGCTGATAGATCTCGCTGTAGGGCCAGTGCTGCTCACCTTCCGGTACGCCGGCACCGACCACGCGGATCAGCGTGGCCGCTTCGGCGATCTTCGTCCGATTGGTTTCATCCGCCGCCCAGTACGCTCGCAAGGTCAGGGCAACGCCATGACTGTACTGCCGATCCACAAGAACGTCCTCGTTCATCAACAGGTACACCAGCGTCAGTGCCTTGGAGAAGAGCACAACGATCAGCACCAGCCAGAGGGTGCGGGAGAAAAAGCTCTGGGGGAACCAAACGGGGGTTTTCATGAATAACCGCTACACACTTGCAGGAGCGAACGATGCTCGCACAATGACGGACTGCGAGTCGCCTGGTAGGAAAAATATTCAAACTACCCGGCCACCCGCTCCTACAAATCACCGATCACTTGCTGGCGGCGCCATCCGGCACGAAGACGTACCCCACGCCCCAGACCGTCTGGATATAACGCGGCTTGGAAGGATCGGGTTCGATCATCCGGCGCAGACGGGAAATCTGCACGTCGATGGAGCGCTCCAGCGCGTCCCACTCACGCCCGCGTGCCAGGTTCATCAACTTGTCGCGGGTCAGCGGCTGGCGAGCGTTCATCACCAAGGCCTTGAGGACCGCGAACTCACCGGTGGTCAGCATGTGGATTTCATTGCCGCGCTTGAGCTCGCGAGTGGCCAGGGACAACTCATAGTCGCCAAACGTCACGCTCTCATCTTCGCTGCCGGGCGCGCCAGGCACCGGAGCCGACTGGCGACGCAGGACCGCTTTCACCCGGGCCATCAGCTCGTCCGGGTTGAACGGCTTGGCCAGGTAATCGTCGGCGCCCAGTTCGAGCCCCTTGATACGACTCAGTTCATCGCCCTTGGCGGTCAGCATGATGATCGGGATCTGGTTGTTCGCGCCACGCAGTCGGCGGCAGGCGGTCAGGCCGTCTTCGCCGGGCAGCATCAGGTCGAGCACCACCAGGTTGAACACTTCGCGGGCCAGCAGCCGATCCATTTGTTCGGTATTGGGTACGGTGCGGGCGCGGTAGCCCTTGCTGACGAAAAAGCGCTCCAGCAGGCTGCTCAGCCCCGGATCGTCGTCAACGATAAGAATTTTTTCGCCTTCAGCAGTTTGTGCAGTGCTGCTCATAGGAAGCTCCTTTGATCTTGGCGCGCATTATGGCCTAGCTGCCGTTATACGCACCCGTGTGCATTGTTAGCAGATTTTTCCTCCAACTCCACAAATCCACGGATAGAGCCTACAGACCACGTACCACTCCCTAAGGGTGGAACGCTGGTTATAATGCGCGGCCTTTTGTGCCGGGGAATGTCGGTTTTTTAACCAGCCGACGTGAATTTCCCCCTCGGGGGGCAGCACTTTCTGAATTTCGCGGGTCAACAGGCAGCCTCTTGATCCAGGCAGCGGCCCAATGCCAGGCCGCTCAACCAGTCTCGCCGAGCCCCACTGCTGCGGTGGCGAGCCTGATTTCATCATTTGTCAGGTGGTTTTATGGACAGCATCAACAGCCGCATCGCCGAGGAACTCGGTGTACGCCCACAACAGGTCGAAGCGGCCGTCGCGCTACTCGATGAAGGCTCCACGGTGCCTTTCATCGCCCGTTACCGGAAAGAAGTGACCGGCAGCCTCGATGACACCCAGTTGCGTCATCTGGAAGAGCGCCTGCGCTACCTGCGCGAGCTCGACGAACGGCGCATCAGCATCCTGGCCAGCATCCAGGAGCAAGGCAAGCTGACCCCGGCGCTGGAGCGTGACATCAAGCTGGCCGACACCAAGACCCGTCTCGAAGACCTGTACCTGCCGTACAAGCAAAAGCGCCGCACCAAGGGCCAGATCGCCCTGGAAGCCGGCCTCGGCGAGCTGGCCGACGGCCTGTTCAACGATCCGAGCCTGACCCCGGAAACCGAAGCCGCGCGCTTCGTCAATGCCGACAAAGGTGTGGCGGACGTCAAGGCCGCGCTGGAAGGCGCCAAGTACATCCTCATGGAGCGTTTCGCCGAAGACGCCAACCTGCTGGAAAAACTGCGCAACTTCCTCAAGCAGGAAGCCATCCTCAGCGCCCGCGTAATCGCTGGCAAGGAAGAGGAAGGGGCCAAATTCCGCGATTACTTCGAGCACGACGAGCCGCTCAAGAGCGTGCCTTCCCACCGCGCCCTGGCGATTTTCCGCGGCCGCAACGAAGGCATCCTCAGCTCCGCGCTGAAAGTCGGTGACGAACTGCCCGGCACCATGCACCCATGCGAGGGCATGATCGGCCAGCAGTTCGGCATCCAGAATCAGAACCGCCCCGCCGACAAGTGGCTGGCCGAAGTGGTGCGCTGGACCTGGAAGGTCAAGCTCTACACCCACCTGGAAACCGACCTGTTGGGCGAGTTGCGCGACAGTGCCGAGACCGAGGCGATCAATGTCTTTGCCCACAACCTGCACGACTTGCTGCTGGCCGCGCCGGCCGGCCCGCGCGCCACACTGGGCCTGGACCCGGGCCTGCGTACCGGTTGCAAGGTCGCGGTGGTGGACTCCACCGGCAAGCTGCTGGACCACGCCACGGTCTACCCGCACGTACCGCACAACAAGTGGGACCAGACCCTCGCCGTGCTCGCCGCCCTGTGCGCCAAGCATTCGGTGGACCTGATCGCCATCGGCAACGGCACCGCCAGCCGCGAGACCGACAAACTGGCCGCCGAGCTGATCAAGAAATACCCGGCCATGAAGATGACCAAGGTCATGGTCTCCGAAGCCGGCGCCTCCGTTTACTCGGCGTCGGAACTGGCCGCCAAGGAATTCCCGGACCTGGACGTGTCGATCCGTGGCGCGGTGTCCATTGCCCGTCGCTTGCAGGATCCGCTGGCGGAACTGGTGAAGATCGATCCGAAATCCATCGGGGTCGGCCAGTACCAGCATGACGTGTCCCAATTGAAGCTGGCGCGCGGCCTGGACGCCGTGGTCGAAGACTGCGTGAACGCCGTGGGCGTGGACGTGAACACCGCGTCGGTGGCGCTGCTGGCGCGGATCTCGGGCCTTAACGCGACTCTGGCGCAGAACATCGTCACCCACCGCGATGAACACGGCGCATTCAAGTCCCGCGCCGCGTTGAAGAAAGTCCCGCGCCTGGGTGAAAAAACCTTCGAGCAGGCGGCCGGTTTCCTGCGCGTCATGAACGGTGACAACCCGCTGGATTCTTCGGCGGTCCACCCCGAGGCCTACCCGCTGGTGCAACGCATCGCCGCCCAGACCGACCGCGACATCCGCTCGCTCATCGGCGACGCCGCGTTTCTCAAGCGCCTGGATCCGAAAAAATTCACCGATGAAACCTTCGGCCTGCCGACCGTGACCGACATCCTGCAAGAGCTGGAAAAACCGGGCCGCGACCCGCGTCCGGAGTTCAAGACCGCCGAGTTCCAGGAAGGCGTCGAGGACCTCAAGGACCTGCAACCGGGGATGATTCTCGAGGGCGTGGTGACCAACGTCACCAACTTCGGTGCATTCGTCGACATCGGCGTGCATCAGGACGGCCTGGTGCACATTTCGGCGCTGTCGGAGAAGTTCATCAAGGACCCGCGCGAGGCCGTGAAGGCCGGTGATGTGGTGAAAGTGAAGGTCATGGAAGTCGACATCCCGCGCAAACGTGTCGGCCTGTCGATGCGCATGAGCGACACGCCGGGCGAAAAAGTCGACGGTGCCCGTGGCGCTCGCCCAGGCTCGACGCCGCGCCAGCCGCAAAGCACCGCTCCACGCAAGGAAACCACCGCCGCGGCCCCGGCCAACAACGCCATGGCCTCGTTGTTCGCCAACGCCAAGCAGTTGAAGAAACGCTGATGGACGTACCAGCCGGGTTGGTGGAAAGCGCTTTTTTCAAGCTGCTCGGCTGCCGTCTGCACAGCCTTGAGGAAGGGGTGGCGCAAGTCGCCCTGGGCCTTGAGGCGCCGCTGCGCAATCGTGGTGGCAAGCTGCATGGCGGGGCGCTGTTCAGCCTGGTGGACATTGCCATGGGCCTGGCCTGCTCCAGTGTCCATGGCTTCGACCAGCAGAGCGCGACCATTGAATGCAAGATCAACTACATTCGCGCCGTGTCCGAGGGCGAAGTCATGTGCACCGCCCGGGTGATCCACCCGGGCCGCCGTACTCTGGTGGTCGAGGCCGAAGTCATGCAAGGCGACAAACTGGTCGCAAAAGCGCAAGGCACGTTCGCTGTCCTATAGCTCCCTACCCTCGATTTGAGTTAATTTCGGCGCTGCGAATGCGGTGTCGAGATTCGCCATGACTCTCTGTGGGAGCGAGCCTGCTCGCGATGGCGGTGTGCCGGTCGACATCACTGTTGCTGATCCACCGCTATCGCGAGCAGGCTCGCTTCCACAGAAAAGCCAGCGGCAAATGATTTCTCGGCTGCACAAAACCAGGCGAAAACGCCAGTTTTAACTTCACCCTTGTAGACCGTCCTGCCCACCCCCATATTGGGGCGACTGACGCGTGAAGGAATTCAACTTGAGCGACCTTTTAAACCGCCGCCTGGCCCTGCTCGGTGAGCGCGCCAACCTCTCTCTGCTCGAACAGTGCCTGCACGGCATCGAGCGTGAATGCCTACGCGTCACGGAGAATGGCCACCTGGCCCAGACCCCTCATCCCAAGGCCCTGGGTTCGGCGCTGACCAACGAGCAGATCACCACCGATTACTCCGAGTCGTTGCTGGAGTTCATCACTCCGGCCCTGCCTGACCCGGCCGACACCCTGCGCAGCCTCGACCGGATCCACCGGTTTGCCTATAGCAAGCTGGGCGACGAATACCTGTGGAGTCCTTCGATGCCGTGCCCGCTGCCGGCCGAGGAAGACATCCCGATCGCGTACTACGGCACCTCGAATATCGGTCGGCTCAAGTATGTCTACCGAAAGGGCCTGGCCCTGCGCTACGGCAAGACCATGCAGTGCATCGCCGGGATCCACTACAACTTTTCCTTGCCGGAAAAGCTCTGGCCATTGCTGCGCCAGGACGAAGCCGCCGATGTCAGCGACCGTGACTTCCAGTCCTCGGCCTACATCGCGCTGATCCGTAACTTCCGCCGCTACAGCTGGCTGCTGATGTACCTGTTCGGCGCCTCGCCAGCCCTGGACGCCGGTTTCCTGCGCGGCCGTGCGCACCAGTTGGAGCAACTGGATCCGGACACGCTGTACCTGCCCTACGCCACCAGCCTGCGCATGAGTGACCTGGGTTATCAAAGCAACGCCCAGGCCGGCCTCACGCCTTGCTACAACGACCTGGCGAGCTACACCGACAGCCTGCGCAAGGCCGTAGCGACCCCCTACGCGCCGTATGTCGAGGTGGGTACTCACCAGAATGGCGAGTGGGTACAGCTCAACACCAATATTCTGCAGATCGAAAACGAGTACTACTCCAACATCCGCCCCAAACGCGTGACCTACACCGGCGAGCGGCCGATCCAGGCCTTGATGGCCCGGGGCATCCAGTACGTCGAAGTGCGTTGCCTGGACATCAACCCGTTCCTGCCGATGGGCATCGACCTCACTGAGTCACGCTTCCTCGATGCGTTCCTGCTGTACTGCGGCCTCAATGACAGCCCGCAACTGGAAAACAACGAATGCGGCAACGCGACGAACAACTTCCTGACGGTGGTCAAGGAAGGCCGTAAACCTGGCCTGCAATTGCAGCGCTGTGGCCAGGCGGTAGACATGCAGGCCTGGGCCATCGAATTGCTGGAAAAAATCGCCCCGCTGGCCTCGTTGCTCGACCAGAGTCACGGTGGCGACGCCCATCGTCAGGCGCTGGACGCGCAATTGGCGAAGGTCCGTGACCCATCCTTGACACCTTCCGCCCAGGTATTGGCTGCCATGGCCGAACATCAGGAAAGCTTCGCCCAGTTCTCCCTGCGCCAGAGCAAGGCCCACGCCGAATTCTTCCGCGCCGAGCCGTTGCCCGCCCAGGAGCAGGACGCCTTCGAAGAAGCCGCCCGCCAATCTCTGGTGCAGCAAGCCGAGCTTGAGCAGAACGAGGTGGGGGATTTTGATGTGTTCGTCGGTTCCTACCAGGCGAGCATTTTGGCGATCAGTAACTGACCGGCTTTTGTGCCAAGCAGTCACTGAACAGCTTTTGTGGCGAGGGAGCTTGCTCCCGCTGGACTGCGCAGCAGGTCCAAGATTTTTGCGACTGCTGCGCAGCCGAGCGGGAGCAAGCTCCCTCGCCACAACAGCATGTGCTCGCCATTCGCTGAGTTTTTCGCTGATAAGCTCATTCTAAAAAGTTATTTATTTTTAGATTCTTAGATCATTTAGTCTCCTCCCACACCAACCATCCCGGTGGCCTGTTGAGGAGCTTTCCCATGACCTTGAGTTTCCCCCTTCGTCTTCTCGCGGCCGCCTCGCTGGCCGCAGCGAGTCTTTTCGCCCAGGCGGCCGACCTGACCGTCGCGTACCAGACCACTGTCGACCCGGCCAAAGTGGCCCAGGCCGACGGCGCCTATGAAAAGGCCACCCAGGCCAAGATCGACTGGCGCAAGTTTGACAACGGCGCCGACGTCATTACCGCCATCGCCTCGGGTGATGTGCAGATCGGCTATCTCGGCTCCAGCCCGCTGACCGCAGCCATCACCCGCAAGGTCCCGGTGGAAACCTTCCTCATTGCCACCCAGATCGGTGCCGCCGAGGCGCTGGTGGCTCGCGAGGGTTCCGGAATCAAGACTCCGCAAGACCTGATCGGCAAGAAGGTTGCGGTGCCGTTCGTATCCACCGGTCACTACAGCCTGCTCGCCGCACTGAAGCACTGGAACATCGATCCTTCGAAAGTCACCATCCTGAACCTGGCGCCACCGGCCATTATCGCGGCCTGGAAGCGCGGCGATATCGACGCTACTTACGTTTGGGATCCGGCCCTGGGCGTGGCCAAGGAAAACGGCAAGGTGCTGATCACCTCCGCCGAGCTGGCCCAGTTCGGTGCGCCGACCTTTGACGCCTGGATCGTACGCAAGGACTTCGCCCAGAAGCACCCGGAAATCGTGACCGCTTTCGCCAAGGTCACCCTGGACGCCTACGCCCAGTACCGCAAGGACCCGCAAGCCTGGCTGGCCGATGCGTCGAACATCGACAAACTGGTGAAACTCTCCGGCGCCAAGGCCACTGACATCCCGCTGTTGCTGCAAGGCAACGTCTATCCGCTGGCCGCCGATCAGGTGGTGAGCCTCGGCGCACCGACCACCCAGGCCATCACCAACACCGCGGCGTTCCTCAAGGAGCAAGGCAAGGTCGAAGCCGTACTGCCGGACTACGCGCCTTTTGTCAGCGCCAAATACATCACCCAGTGATCGAACATTAGAAGGAGTCACGGCGATGGCCTTGCTACAGCTGGAGCGCATCAGCGCACAGTACCCCGGTGCAGCGGAACCTGTGCTGGCGGATATTTCACTGACCCTGGGGCCCCGGCAATTGCTGGTGGCCCTCGGCCCGTCCGGCAGTGGCAAGACCTCGCTGTTGAACCTGATCGCCGGGTTCGTTACGCCCAGCGCCGGACAGATCACCTTGGACGGTGTGCCCATCAAGGGCCCGGGCGCCGAACGCGGCGTAGTGTTCCAGGACGACGCATTGCTGCCCTGGCAAGATGTGCTGGCGAACGTCGGGTTCGGCCTGGAACTGGCCGGCGTCCCCAAGCCAAAGCGTGAAGCCCGGGCCCGGGAAATGCTCGCCCTGGTGGACCTGGCCGGTTTCGAACAGCGTCGTGTCTGGCAGTTGTCCGGAGGCCAGAAACAGCGCGTCGGCCTGGCCCGAGCATTGGCGGCCGACCCGCGTTTGCTGTTGATGGACGAGCCCTTCGGTGCCTTGGACGCTTTCACCCGTGAACAGATGCAGGAGTTGTTGCTGCAAGTCTGGCAACGCACCGCCAAACCGGTGTTCCTGATCACCCATGACATTGAAGAAGCGGTCTTCCTCGCCACCGACCTGGTCCTGTTGGCGCCCAACCCGGGGCAGATCGTCGAGCGCTTGAGCCTGGACTTCGGTCGCCGCTACGGGGACGGGGAATCGGCACGCTCGATCAAATCCGACCCGCGCTTTATCGAAACCCGCGAGCACGTACTCGCTAAAGTATTCTCCCAACGCAGCGCCACTCGGCAACAGGAGCGCGCATGAGCAGCTACGAAGTTCCTGCCTTGGTTCGAGAGCCCACGACCAAGCCTTCGGTCATCGGCCCGAGATTCAAGCTGAGTATCCGTTGGATCAGCGGCCTGACGTTGATCGCGTTGCTGACCGTCTGGTGGGCGATCACCGCCAGCGGGCTGATCGAACCGCTGTTCCTGCCCTCCCCCTTCGCGGTGCTGCAAAAAGGTTGGCTGCTGGCGACCAGCGGCTACATGGACGCCACGCTCTGGCAACACTTGGGCGCGAGCCTCCAGCGAATCGGCCTGGGCCTGCTGTTTGCCATTTTGACCGCGGTGCCGGTGGGCATCGCCATCGGCGCCAACCGTATCGCACGGGGTGTGCTCGATCCGCTGATTGAGTTCTACCGACCGATACCACCGCTGGCCTATCTGCCATTGATCGTGATCTGGTGCGGCATTGGCGAGCTGTCGAAGGTGCTGCTGATCTATCTGGCGATCTTCGCGCCGATTGCCATCGCCACGGCCACCGGCGTGCGAACTGTCGATCCGGCCAAACTGCGGGCCGCGCAATCGCTGGGCGCCACGCGCATCCAGTTGATTCGCCATGTGATCGTGCCCAGCGCCTTGCCGGACATTCTCACCGGGATTCGCATCGGCCTGGGTGTGGGCTGGTCGACGCTGGTGGCCGCCGAACTGATCGCTGCCACCAGCGGCCTGGGATTCATGGTGCAGTCAGCCGCCCAGTTCCTGGTCACCGATGTGGTGGTGCTGGGCATCCTGGTAATCGCCTTGATCGCCTTCGCCATGGAAATGGGCCTGCGCGCCCTGCAACGCAGACTGGTGCCATGGCACGGCCAAGCCCATTGATACCCAATGACCACGCCGACGATTCGGCGCCAAGCGAGACATAGCGATGAACCGTCCGACCATTACCCCCTTGAGCACCGCCCTCGGCGCGCAGATCGACGGGGTCGATATCAGCCAGCCATTGAGCCCGCCGGATCGCGACACCATCGAGCAGGCACTGCTTGAGCATCAGGTGCTGTTCTTTCGGGACCAGCCGATCGACCCGCAGCAACAGGCGCGTTTCGCTGCGTACTTCGGCGACCTGCACATCCATCCGATCTACCCCAATGTGCCGGAGCAGCCCGAAGTCCTGGTGCTCGACACCGCGGTCACCGATGTTCGCGACAACGCCGTGTGGCACACCGACGTGACCTTCCTGCCAACCCCGGCCCTCGGCGCGGTGCTCAGCGCCAAGCTGCTGCCGGCGTTCGGCGGCGACACCTTGTGGGCCAGTGGCATCGCGGCTTATGAAGCCCTTTCGACGCCCCTGAAGCAGATGCTGCAAGGCCTGACGGCGACCCACGACTTCACTCGCTCCTTTCCGCTGGAGCGCTTTGGCAATACGGCCGAAGACTTGGCGCGCTGGGAAGAAGCGCGCCGCAAGAACCCGCCGCTGTCTCATCCCGTAATCCGCACTCATCCAGTGAGTGGACGGCGCTCATTGTTCGTCAACGAAGGCTTCACCACGCGCATCAACGAGCTGTCGGAAAGCGAAAGCGAGGCGATCCTGAAACTGCTGTTCGCCCACGCCACCCGCCCGGAATTCACCCTTCGCTGGCGCTGGCAGGCCAATGACGTGGCGTTCTGGGACAACCGCGTCACCCAGCACTTTGCGGTGGATGACTACCGCCCGGCGCGGCGGGTGATGCACCGGGCGACAGTGCTGGGGGATGTGCCGTTCTTCAGGTAAACACCGCCCACCTGTGGCGAGGGAGCTTGCTCCCTCGCCACAGCAAGCTCTTTCGCCACAGTTTGTCTTGCTTTCGTCACTCCGCCAACGAAGGCTTCTCCCAGAGATTGATCCCACCCTCCTGGGCGAACCGATCGATCTGCGCCAGTTCCTCCGCGCTGAAACTCAGGTTCTTCAGCGCACCGACGTTCTCGATGATCTGCTCCGGACGGCTGGCACCGATCAGCGCCGAGGTGATCCGAGGATCGCGCAAGGTCCAGGCCAGGGCCATTTGCGCCAGGCTCTGCCCACGCTGCTGAGCAATCTCATTGAGGGCGCGCACGTGGGCGATGTTATTTTCCGACAGGTGCGACGCCTGCAACGAACCACCCCCAGGTCGGTTGACCCGTGCATCTTCCGGAATGCCCTTGAGGTACTTGTCAGTGAGCAGGCCTTGGGCCAAGGGAGTAAAGGCGATCACACCAGTGCCCAGTTCATCGGTGGCGTCCAGCAGGTCTTTTTCCACCCAACGGTTGAGCAGGTTGTAGGCCGGCTGGTGAATCAGCAGTGGGATTTTCCACTCCTTCAACAGCGCAGCCATTTCCCGGGTCTTCACGCCGGAATAGGAAGAAATGCCCACGTACAACGCCTTGCCCTGCTGCACCGCTGTCGCCAGCGCACTGGCGGTTTCCTCCAGCGGCGTGTCGGGATCGAAACGGTGGGAATAGAAGATGTCCACGTAGTCCAGACCCAGGCGCTGCAGACTCTGGTCAAGACTGGCGAGCACGTACTTGCGCGACCCGCCGCCCTGTCCATAAGGGCCCGGCCACATGTCCCAACCGGCCTTGCTGGAAATGATCAACTCATCGCGGTACTGCTTGAAATCCTCACGCAGCAACCGACCGAAATTGATCTCGGCACTGCCGTAGGGCGGGCCATAGTTGTTCGCCAGGTCAAAGTGGTTGATTCCCAGGTCGAACGCGGTGCGCAGCAAGGCGCGCTGGGTGTCGATCGGCGTGCTGTCACCAAAGTTGTGCCACAACCCCAGCGACAGCGCCGGCAGCACCAGCCCGCTACGACCGACGCGGCGATAAGGAATGGACTCGTAGCGGTTTTCGGCAGCGGTATAAGTCATCGAAAAACTCTCGGTTCGGAAGGACGCGGATGGCAACGCTAACATTTCACAGACGCCCGGGTCAGGCTGAAAGTTCGCGCAAGGCTGCCGCCGCCAGAAAACCTGAGCGCGAGCGGTAGCGCTGATCACGTCGTACGGTCTGATCAATGCGTTCAAGCAATTGCTCAGGTAGCGTCGCGTTGAACCGTACCGACTTTCCGAAATATGGCGTGACATCGAACTCCACCACACCCCAGATCCCACCCGCGTACTCCGGGTTCTCAAGGTGATCGTCAATCTCATGGATCTGCGGCAGCGGCTCGCCATCAGCCACCAAACCCTCATAGTGCAGGCAGAGTGCTTCTTTCACATTCTCGAACGCCTGCGCCACGGTGCCGCCGGCAGAAAAACACCCTGGCACATCCGGGACCGTCACCCCGTATTCAGAATCGGCATCCTTATGCAGAACGACCGGAAATTTCATTTGGATGAATCCTTCCTTCAGATCCGGCAGCCGCGGCAGCCTGTCTGATAACAATGCATCCCCATCGGGGATTTCGTCATCGATCATGGGCCTCATTTCAGACCCGCCTGTTTCAGTATGCTATTGATCGTGCCCTTCGGCAGGTCAGAGTCAGGGTGCTTGATCGTCACCCTTCCCGCCTTGAAAGAATGTTTGTACTGATGATGGCTACCCTTGACCGCTACCAGATACCAACCGTCCTCTTCGATCTTCCTGATCATTTCCCTGCTTCGCATCACCTTTGCCTTATTCGCCAGCTCTGCCGGAAAACTCTAGCTGCGAAAGGCACCGTTCATACACACAATACACATCATGAAAATATTAGCTCAACGCTCCAACAAATACACCGTTACGACCTGCCGTCAGCGCGCTTGGGCAAACACCTGCGCCAACCAATCCACAAACACCCGGACCCGTGGCGACAGGTGGCGGTTTTGTGGGTAGAGCACCGAGATCGGCATGTCCGGGGGTGGCGTGGCGGTGAGAATTTCCTGGACCAAGCCTTGCTGGATCTGGGCCTGCATCCGGTAGTGCGGGCATTGGATCAGGCCCAGGCCGGCGATGGCCGAGGCGGCGTAGATTTCGGCGCCGAAGACTGACAGGGCTCCGTCGATAGCGACTTCCTTGAGTTCACCGTCGGCCATGAACTGGAACGGATAGAGCTTGCCGGTGACGCGCGAGACGTAGTTCACCGCCCGATGGTTGGCCAGATCATCGAGGCACTTCGGTTCGCCGTATCGGCGCAGGTAGGCAGGGCTGGCGCAGGTGATCTGCCGCAGGCTGGCGACGCGTCGGCCGATCAGCGACGAATCCTTCAGGGTGCCGGCGCGCAAGACGCAGTCGACGCCTTCACCGATCAGGTCGACGAACCGATCGGCTTCGCTGATGGACAACTCGATGTCCGGATAGCGCGCCATGAAGTCTGGCAAAGCCGGGATCACGAAATGCCGGGCCAGGGTGCCATGCATGTCCACCCGTAACCGGCCCTTGGGCGCCACGCTGCGGAACGCCAGTTCGGCTTCTTCGAGCTCCGCCAGCAGTTGCACACAGCGCGGGTAATAGGCCTCGCCATCGAGGGTCGGTCGAACCTTGCGGGTGCTACGCTCCAGCAGGCGAACCCCGAGCCAGGCTTCGAACTGGTTGAGGGTGTGGGTCAGCGTGGCGCGGGGCAGGTTCAGGTCTTCGGCGGCCTGGGTAAAACTGCTGCGCTCGTAGATACGCACGAACGCCTTCATTGCCTTGACTTGATCCATTGCGGTTCGCGTCCGGATTGTTGGTGAATTATGAACAGTCAAGGCAACTTTCCGGCATTTATCGCCGAGAGTAAACATGTGAATCTGACTTCACTTTCCTGACCACTTCTTTCCGAAGGAACCCAGCCATGACGACTCAAAACGCCAAAGTTGCCATTGTCACCGGTGCTTCTCGCGGTATCGGCGCCGAAATCGCCCGGCACCTGGCGGGCGAAGGCTATGCCGTTGCCATCAACTACGCCAACAGCGCCAGCGAAGCCTCGAAGCTGGTGGTGAAGCTGCGCCAGGCCGGTCACCAGGCCATAGCGGTCAAGGCCGACGTGGCGTCCGCCGCCGATGTGCGGCGGATGTTCGATGAGGTCGAAGCGCAATTGGGCAAGGTCGATGTGCTGATCAACAACGCCGGGATCCTGCAGGTCATGCCTCTGGCACAGCACAGCGACGAGCTGTTCGACCAGACCTTCGCCATCAACACCCGCGGCACCTTCAACACCCTGCGCGAAGCCGCGACCCGCCTGAACGACGGTGGTCGGATCGTGAATTTTTCCAGCAGCACCGTGGGCCTGAACCTACCGGGCTATTCGGTATACATCGCCAGCAAGGCGGCCGTGGAATCCCTGACCCAGGTGTTCGCCAAGGAGTTGCGAGGGCGCCAGATCACCGTGAATGCCGTGGCCCCAGGTCCGGTCGCCACCGAGCTGTTCACCCATGGCAAGAGTGAAGAGCAGATCCAGCAGTACGCGAAGATGCCGCCGCTGGAACGCCTCGGCCAGCCGCAAGACATCGCCAGCATCATCTCTTTCCTAGTGAGCCCGGCTGCCGGCTGGGTGAACGGGCAGATCCTGCGGGCCAACGGCGGGCTGGTCTGAGGAGTTGCGCTCTATCGCCAACTAAACCGCCATCGCGAGCAGGCTCGCTCCCACAGGGTCAGGTAATTTCCCTTGTGGGAGCGAGCCTGCTCGCGATGGGGTCAGCGCGGTGTCAGATGGAACATCGGACTTTGATCAACGCACCAGATGTAGAAACTGCATGTGCCGTTCGTACTGGTCGAGGATGTCGTTGATCACCTGCTCCTTGGTGTAGCCCACCAAGTCGTAATCCTGACTGCCCTCGCTCAAATGCACCTCGGCCCGATAATAACGGCGGTTGTTGAGCTCCTTGGAGCCCATGCCGCCACGGGCAAACGACGGGGTGAAGTAGCCGCGCATCTGCACCTGATAGATGAACGGGTGCTGCTCGCCGTGACCGATCTCCAGGCTGACGCTGTCGCTGGCCGGGTCTGGCTGGGTGATCACCGCCAGGCCCTTCTCGGCGAACACCGCCTTCACTTCTTCAATGGCCGGGCGCACCGTGGTGTCGAGGAAGCGGTAGACCTCGTCGCGGGATGGGAAATGCACCGCTTGGCTCAGACGCTGGCGCCAGCCACCCGTGCCCCGGCGTGAGCCGGAGACCGGCGCCAGTGAATGCAGTTGCGCGATCTGTTTCTGCGACTCCAGGTAGAACGCCTTGTGCAGGCCCCACATCATCAGCAACAGGATCAGCGAGAACGGCAGGGAGGTCAGCACCACCGCCGACTTCAGGGCATCGATGCTGCCGGAAAACAGCAGCGCGCTGGTGACCAGCGCCGTCATCGCACCCCAGAACACCCGCAGCCATTTCGGTCCGTCTTCGTCAGGGTTGCCGCCCTTGGCCGACAACGTTGAAAGCACCACGGTGCCGGAGTCGGCAGATGTAACGAAAAACACAAAGCTGATGAACACCGTGACCGCGATGACGGTCTTGCTCCAGGGATAGGTTTCCAGCAGCAGATACAGGCTCATCGACGGGTTTTCCAGGGCCGACATACCCAACGCGCTCATGCCATGGTTCAGCACCTGATCGATGGCGCTGTTGCCGAAGATCGACATCCAGGCCAGGGTGAAGCCCAAGGGAATCAGCAGCACGCCAAACACGAACTCGCGGATGGTACGGCCACGGGAAATCCGCGCGATGAACAGCCCCACGAACGGCGACCAGGCAATCCACCAGGCCCAGTAGAACACCGTCCAGCCACCCAGCCAGTCGCTGGGTTTGTTGTAGGCGTACAGGTCGAAACTCTTCATTGGCAGGGCGCCGAGGTAATCGCCCAGGTTCTGGATCAGGGTGTTGAGCAGATGCTGGGTAGGCCCGGCGAACAGCACGAACAGCAACAGCGCGCAGGCCAGCAGCATGTTGATGTCGGACATGACCCGCACGCCCTTGTCCACGCCCGCCACCGCCACGATGATCGCCGCGCCCATCATTAACACGATCAGGCCGACTTGAATCCATTGGGTGTGGGCGACGCCGAACAGGTAATCGAGGCCGGAATTGAGGTGCAACACCCCAAAACCCATGTCCGCGCCAAGACCGAACACGGTGGCAATGATGCCGAAGCCGTCCACGGCGTAGCCGATGGGCCCGTTGATGCGCTTGCCGATCAACGGGTACAGCGCCGAGCGCAGGGCCAGCGGCAAGTTGTGCCGATAGGCGAAATATGCCAGGGCCATGCCGACGAATGCGAACACGCCCCAGCCGTGCAGGCCCCAGTGCAGAAACAGGATCTGCATGGCCTGGCGTGCGGCCTGCGCGGTCCCGGCCTCGCCCTGGGGCGGCTGCACCATGTGGGTCAGCGGCTCGGAGACGCAGAAGAAAAACAGGGTGATGCTGATCCCGGCGGCGAACAGCATGCCGGCCCAGGACAGATAGCTGAATTCGGGCTCGTCGTGGTCGGCACCGAGCTTGATCTTGCCGTAGCCGGACAAGGCGGTGACCACCACGAAGACCAGGTACAGCGTCATCGCCAGCATGTAGTACCAACCGACCGTGTTGGCCGCCCAGTTCTGCGCCGCCAGCAGCCAGGTACCGGCCTGCTCGGGCAGGCTGATCACCACCAGGCCGAACAGCAGGATGAAGGTCGCGGCGAAGTAGAACACCGGCGGATTCATGCGGACCAGGCCGCTGGTTGGAAGGGACGAGGCACTCATGCGCACAGCCCTCGGGCGGGCAAAGGAGTGGCAACTGAAAACGGACTCGGCAAAGGCAAGCCTCCTGTTGTGAGCGGGCAGCAAACCGACGGTTTAACTTGAATGAACGTTCAAGTTAAACATACTTAGGTAGCTAAGGACTAATCCCAGGGCCGGATGGCACGTTTCCTACACTAGTCCACGGGAGGGTATGACGTTGCTTGGGGTGTGTTCGTTCAGTAATGGCAGACGACACCCGGGCCCTGCTCGCGATTGCGGTATTCCAGTAAAGGGATATGCCAGCTGGAAGACAGCTATCGCGAGCAGGCTCGCTCCCACAGGTTCAGTGGTGCTTGGCAATTGGAAGTCACTGGCCTTTTAGCCCCAGCCAAACGATTGCCAGTTGCCCACCCATACCCACCCTGCCTATAGTCCGGACATCTCCTGCAATCAGTACGGACCCATGATCAAACAACAGCTGGCGCGCTTTAACCGCCTGGACCTGCTCGGCCATCCGACCCCACTGGAAAAACTCGACCGCCTCTCCACCTGGCTCGGCCGGGACATCTACATCAAGCGCGACGACCTGACGCCCTTGGCACTGGGTGGCAACAAACTGCGCAAGCTCGAATACCTGGCCGCCGATGCCCTTGCCCAAGGCGCGGACACGCTGATCACCGCCGGCGCGATCCAGTCCAACCATGTGCGTCAAACCGCTGCGATTGCCGCCAAGCTGGGCCTGGGTTGCGTGGCCTTGCTGGAAAACCCCATCGGCACCGAAGACCGTAATTACCTGGGCAACGGCAACCGGCTGCTGCTGGAGCTGTTCGACGCCAAGGTCGAGCTGGTGGAAAACCTGGACAACGCCGATGAGCAATTGCAGGCCTTGGCCGGACGCCTGCGCAGCAACGGGAAAAAGCCTTACCTGGTGCCGATTGGCGGTTCGAACGCCTTGGGCGCGCTGGGCTATGTGCGGGCCGGCATGGAACTGGCCGAACAGATCAAGGACACCGGGCTGGATTTCGCCGCCGTGGTGCTGGCTTCGGGCAGCGCCGGCACCCATGGCGGCCTGGCACTGGCGCTGAGCGAAACCCTGCCAGACCTTCCCGTCATTGGTGTCACCGTTTCGCGCAGTGAAGAAGACCAGTTCCCCAAGGTACAGGGCCTGGCCGAACGCACCGCACAACTGCTCGATGTCACCCTGCCGGCGGCGTTCAAGGTCAACCTGTGGGATGAATATTTCGCCCCCCGCTACGGCGAGCCGAACGCCGGGACATTGGCAGCGGTCAAGTTGCTCGCCAGCCAGGAAGGCCTGCTGCTGGATCCGGTCTACACCGGCAAGGCCATGGCCGGCCTGCTCGATGGCATCGGTCGGGACCGTTTCGACGAAGGCCCGATCATCTTCCTGCACACCGGCGGCGCACCGGCGCTGTTTGCCTATGACGCAGCGTTCTAAGGCCTGAGAAAAATCCCTTGTGGGAGCGAGCCTGCTCGCGATAGCGGTGGGTCAGTGACGAAGATTCAGCTGACCCACCGCTATCGCGAGCAGGCTCGCTCCCACAGAGAAATTTCATTCCATATTGGAATATCTGCAAGATTTAATATTATTTTCCAATCTATCAGACCCATTTTATAGTTTCGCCGAAGGCGCATTTGCCGCGAGACGTCCAGGCTGCTTTGAGGCAGGATGTGGCAATCTTTTCGAATCGCGGCTACGCCTTTCACATCCGAATAATGTTTCATAAGAAAACACAGGGGCTTGTCATGAATTTTTCCGCACTACGTCGCAACCTGCTGGTGGGTTCGCTGGGCCTGGCATTGAGCGCCGGCCTGCTGGGGCAAGCGGTTGCCGGTGAGCAACTGCAAAAAATCAAGGAAACAGGCGTGATCAACGTCGGCCTGGAGGGCACCTACCCTCCGTTCAGCTTCGTTGACGCCGACGGCAAGCTGGCCGGTTTCGAAGTGGAATTCTCCGAAGCCCTGGCCAAGGAGCTGGGCGTGAAGGTCAAGCTGCAGCCAACCAAATGGGACGGCATCCTCGCGGCGCTGGAATCCAAGCGTCTGGACGCGGTAATCAACCAGGTGACCATTTCCGAGGAGCGCAAGAAAAAGTACGACTTCTCCAAGCCGTACACCGTTTCCGGGATCCAGGCACTGACCCTGACCAAGAACAAAGACACCATCAAGACTGCCGCCGATCTGTCGGGCAAGAAAGTCGGCGTGGGCCTGGGCACCAACTACGAACAGTGGGTCAAGGCCAACGTACCGGGCGCTGACGTGCGCACCTACGAAGATGACCCGACCAAGTTCCAGGACCTGCGTGTCGGCCGCATCGACGCCATCCTGATCGACCGCCTCGCCGCCCTGGAATACGCCAAGAAGGCCAAGGACACCGCCGCCGCTGGTGAAGCATTCTCTCGCCAGGAAGCCGGGATAGCCCTGCGCAAAGGCGAACCTGAACTGCTGGATGCGGTGAACAAGGCCATCGACAAACTCCGCGCCGACGGCACGCTGAAAAAGCTTTCGGAAAAATACTTCAGCGCTGACGTCACTCAATAATGGAAGAGGCTTTTCAACTCGCGCTGGACTCCGCGCCCTTTTTGCTCAAGGGCGCGTATTACACGGTCATCCTCAGCCTGGGCGGCATGTTCTTCGGCTTGCTGCTGGGGTTCGGCCTGGCGCTGATGCGCCTGTCGCGCTTCAAACTGGTGAGCTGGATCGCCCGCATCTACGTGTCGTTCTTTCGCGGCACGCCGTTGCTGGTGCAATTGTTCGTTATCTATTACGGGCTGCCGCAACTGGGGGTCGAGTTGGATCCGCTGCCGGCGGCGCTGATCGGCTTCTCGCTGAACATGGCCGCCTATGCGTGTGAAATCCTGCGGGCGGCCATCAGCTCCATCGAGCGCGGCCAATGGGAGGCGGCGGCCAGCATCGGCATGACCCGCGCCCAGACGCTGCGCCGGGCCATCCTGCCGCAAGCTGCACGCACAGCCCTGCCACCGTTGGGCAACAGCTTCATTTCCCTGGTCAAGGACACCGCCCTGGCGGCGACCATCCAGGTGCCGGAGCTGTTCCGCCAGGCGCAGCTGATCACCGCGCGAACCTTCGAAATCTTCACCATGTACCTTGCCGCCGCGCTGATCTACTGGGTTCTGGCAAGCGTGCTCTCGCACCTGCAGAACGTCCTGGAAGAGCGGGTCAATCGGCATGACCGGGAGTCCTGATCCATGATTGTCGTGGAAAAGCTGACAAAGCAGTTCAAGGGTCAGGTGGTGCTCAATGGCATCGACCTGAAGATCGAAGAAGGCGAAGTGGTTGCGATCATCGGTCCCAGTGGCTCGGGCAAGACCACCTTCCTGCGCTGCCTGAACTTTCTCGAAGAACCCAGCAGTGGCCGGATCAAGGTCGGCGACATCGAAATCGATGGCAGCCGCCCATTGAATCAGCAGCAGAACCTGGTACGGCGTTTGCGCCAGCAGGTGGGTTTTGTGTTCCAGAACTTCAATCTGTTTCCCCATCGCACCGCACTGGAGAACGTCACCGAAGGCCCGACGGTGGTGAAAAAGACCCCGCGTGCCGACGCCGAAGCCCTGGGCCGCAAGCTTTTGGCCAAGGTCGGATTGGCGGGCAAGGAAAACGCTTACCCACGGCGTCTGTCCGGTGGTCAGCAACAGCGCGTGGCAATTGCCCGGGCATTGGCGATGGAACCGGCGGTGATCCTGTTCGACGAGCCGACCTCGGCCCTCGATCCGGAACTGGTGGGTGAAGTGCTGGCGACCATTCGCGGCCTGGCCGAAGAGAAACGCACCATGGTCATCGTGACCCACGAAATGGGCTTCGCCCGGGACGTGGCCAACCGCGTGGTGTTTTTCGACAAGGGCGTGATCGTCGAGCAAGGCGAAGCCAAGGCCTTGTTTGCTGCACCCAAGGAAGAGCGTACGCGGCAATTCCTCAGCAAGTTTCTCTCTGCCGGAAACGGCGCCCAATAAGTTGCTTCAAGTTTCATCACTTCCAGGGATGGAAGTGAAGCAACTTGTATATGATCGTCCTGTATCGATTAATCACAGCGAAGCAACTTGCCGCTTTGCCCCCACGATACTTTTATTGTTCCGCACGCAAGCGCATACAGTTCTCCGGCAACCCTCCCCCGGATTGAGCTTCCAACCGCCCTCGCCAGCAAAACTCCCACAGTGTTCCCCCTCCATACGACGCGACCTAGGAAAAGAGCGCCTGACGCCAAGCATTATTAACAATGGGGCGTAGGAAGTTTCTGAAGAGTTTCATATTGAACTGTCAAGCAGGCAGCTCTATTGACACTGCAACTACCCAACCTTTATCTAGAGGCCACAGACGCTGCCCATTAATTTATTCTGCGCACTGATTACTAAAATCAGCGTCCATTGCCGCACAACTAAAAATATGTAGCGACATCAAGGAGAACATCATGACATGTACGTCAAATATCCCTGGACTGGCTGCACCGACCCTGGCCAACGTCCACCCTGCCGGTATCAATATCGCCAGCGCCACGCACCTGGAAGTCACCGTTGCGCCCTACCCCGGCATGGACGCGGGCGACCTGATCGAGTTGTTCTGGGACGACTGCTACGTTGGCTCTCGCCTGCTGACATCAGACGACATACAGACCAGCGTCACGCTGCGGGTACCGGAAAGCTTCATCGTCAACGGGACGTCGCGCATCCACTATCGCGTGATGCAGGTCGGGCGCGGGCCGGCGTTGTCCGTTGCGCAACGGGTACAGGTGAAGCTCGACTGTCCCGGCGGCCAGCCTTCAACCCTGAGTGGCGATGAAAACCAGGGGCTGGCGCCGGTGCGGATTCCCGCGACCATCCGCCGCCAGGGCGTGAACCCGGGCCAGATCAAGCGCGGCGTACCGGTGACCATCGAACCCTACCTGAACATGGCCGCCGACGATGCCATCACCCTGCGCTGGGGCGACGTGCGCATGGACTTGCCTCGGGTCAAACCGAGCGAGATCGGCCAGCCGATCAACATCTGGGTCCCGCCGCAGATCATTCTGGAAGCCGGGGAAGACCTGCGCCTGGAGGTGACTTACTGCATCCTCGATCGCGTGGGCAACAACTCCCAATGGGCGCCGCCACGTACGTTGAAGATCGGGTGTGCCAGGCCTTGTCAGAAAAACGCCTCAAAAGAAGCATTCATGGCGACCGAGGCTGGCCCCCATTGAATGACGGAGGTTTTGCTGCCAGAGACGCTTTTGTGGCGAGGGAGCTTGCTCCCGCTTGGGTGCGCAGCGCCCATAAAAAACCTTGGGGTCGCTGCGCAACCCAGCGGGAGCAAGCTCCCTCGCCACAGAAGCCTCTGCGCCAGGGCAAAGTCCCCCGTCAAACATCCAATCCAACCTATACATATTCCTAAAGGTTAGTTCAAAAATAATTTATACGCGTTTAGGGTATATGCACCGGACCACCGGACATTCTTGTTTTCGCTCGCCGCATGCATCGCGGCGTTTCTTGAGATGTGAGGTGGGTATGGTACGGAACACAATCACCCCAGTGCAGTATGCGAAAACGCAATACGCCAAGGCACTGCCAGCAGCCACGGAGTGGCGGTGATGTCGGATCTGGCACAAGCAAAGGTCCAGAGCGACCAGGACATCGCACCACTGTTGCTGCCCGCGCAAATACTGCGCAACGATGCCGAGGCCATCAAGGCCGCCCATGAACTGGCGCAGGTTGCCCGTCAGCAGGCGGCGCGGCGCGACCAGCAACGCAAGCTGCCGTGGTCGGAAATCGAACAATTCACCCGCAGCGGGCTGGGCAGTATCGCCATCCCCCGGGCATACGGTGGTCCGCAGGTTTCGTTCGTCACCGTCGTCGACGTGTTCGCGATCATTTCCGCTGCCGATCCGGCCCTCGGACAAATCCCGCAAAACCAGTTCGGCGTGCTCCAGCTGATTCTCGCCACGGGCACCGAACGGCAAAAGAAAATCCTTCTGCAAAGCGTGCTCGAAGGCTGGCGCATCGGCAATGCCGGGCCGGAACGAGGCGTGCGCAATACCCTTGAGCTCAAGGCACGAATCACTACCAAGGGTGACGGGTACGTCATCAACGGGCAGAAGTTCTATTCCACCGGGGCGCTGTTTGCCCACTGGGTGGCGGTCAAGGCATTGAACGACGACGGTCGCCAGGTGTTGGCCTTCGTGCGGCGCGGTACGCCGGGGCTGCGGATCGTCGACGACTGGTCGGGTTTCGGCCAGCGCACCACCGCCAGCGGCACCGTGCTGCTGAACGATGTACAGGTTGACGCCGAGCTGGTCCTGGACAACTGGCGGGTCAACGAAACACCGAATGTACAGGGCGCGATTTCCCAACTGATACAGGCCGCCATTGACGCCGGCATTGCCCGTGGCGCCATCGACGACGCCATTGCGTTCGTCCGTGAACGGGCCCGGCCGTGGATCGACGCCAAGGTCGATCGGGCCAGCGACGACCTCTACGTGATCGCCGACATCGGCAAATTGAAAATCGACCTGCACGCCGCCGAAGCACTGCTGCGCAAGGCCGGGCAGGTGCTGGACCAAGTCAGCGCCGCGCCCATCACCGCACAATCCGCCGCCCGCGCCTCGATTGCCGTGGCCGAAGCCAAGGTGCTCACCACCGAGATCGCCCTGCAAGCCAGCGAAAAACTCTTCGAGCTGGCCGGCAGCCGCGCCACCCTCGCCGAATTCAATCTCGACCGCCACTGGCGCAACGCGCGGGTCCACACCCTGCACGACCCGGTGCGCTGGAAATACCACGCGGTCGGCGCCTACCACCTCAACGGTACATTGCCGGCGCGGCATTCCTGGATCTGACGACCCGACCTCTGGAGCAGTACATGACGTTTTCTCAACACGTCGCGGTGATCACCAGCGATGAACAAGCCCTTATCGTTGCCAGCGACCTGGCCGATGACTTCAAGCGCGACAGTGCCCTGCGCGACCGCGAACGACGCCTGCCCTACCCGGAGCTGGAGGTGTTTTCCCGCTCCGGCCTGTGGGGCATCAGCGTGCCCAAGGCCTACGGCGGTGCCGGGGTTTCCAACGTCACGCTGGCCAAGGTCATTGCGCTGATCGCCCAGGCCGACGGTTCCCTCGGGCAGATTCCGCAGAACCATTACTACGCCCTGGAAGTGCTGCGGGTGAATGGCAGCGAAGCACAGAAGCAAAGGCTGTACGCCGAGGTGCTGGCCGGCCAGCGCTTCGGCAACGCATTGGCCGAGCTTGGCACCAAGACCGCCCACGATCGCATCACTCAACTGCGTCGCGATGGCGACGGCTACCGGATCAACGGGCGCAAGTTCTACGCCACCGGGGCGATCTATGCCCAGCGCATCCCCACCTCAGTGGTGGATGAAAACGGCGTGCAGCAGCTGGCGTTCGTTCCGCGCGACAGCAAAGGCCTGACAGTGATCGACGACTGGAGCGGTTTCGGCCAGCGCACCACCGGCAGCGGGTCGGTGGTGTTTGAAGATGTGTATGTCAGTGCCGAAGACATCGTGCCGTTCCAGAGCGCCTTCGAGCGCCCGACACCGGTGGGGCCGTTGGCACAGATTCTCCACGCCGCGATCGACACCGGCATCGCCCGCGCCGCCTATGAAGATGCGTTGCACTTCGTGCGCAGCAAGACCCGGCCGTGGATCGACGCCACCACCGATGTCGCCACCGAAGACCCACTTACCCTCAAGAGTTTCGGCCAGTTGAGCATCCGCCTGCATGCCGCCGAAGCGCTGCTGGAGCGCGCCGGCGAGTTCCTCGACCGGGCCCAGGCCGACACCCACGCCGACTCGGTCGCCGCCGCCTCGATTGCCGTGGCCGAAGCCCGCGCCATCAGCACCGAAATCTCCCTGGCCGCCGGCAGCACGCTGTTCGAGCTGGCCGGCAGTCAGGCGACCCTGGCCGAGCACGGCCTGGATCGCCACTGGCGCAACGCCCGGGTGCACACCCTGCATGACCCGGTGCGCTGGAAGTATCACGCGGTCGGCAACTTCTATCTCAACGACGAAAAGCCGCCGCTGCGGGGGACGATCTGATGGCGTCCGGCAAGAAAAAAATCCTGCTCAACGCGTTCAACATGAACTGCGTCGGGCATATCAACCACGGTTTGTGGACCCATCCCCAGGACACCTCGACCCAGTACAACACGATCGAATACTGGACCGGGCTGGCGCAGTTGCTCGAACGCGGCCTGTTCGACGGGCTGTTCATCGCCGATATCGTCGGGGTCTACGACGTCTATCAGCAGTCTGTGGACGTCACGCTGAAGGAGTCGATCCAGCTGCCGGTCAACGACCCGTTGCTGCTGGTCTCGGCGATGGCGGCGGTCACCCGCAACCTGGGCTTCGGCCTTACTGCCAACCTGACCTACGAACCGCCGTATCTGTTCGCCCGACGCATGAGCACCCTCGATCATCTGAGTCGCGGCCGGGTCGGCTGGAACATCGTCACCGGTTACCTGGACAGTGCAGCCAAAGCCATGGGCCTGACTGCGCAAGTCGAACATGACCGGCGTTACGACCAGGCCGATGAATACCTGCAAGTGCTCTACAAACTGTGGGAAGGCAGCTGGGAAAACGACGCGGTGCTCAACGATCGTCAGCAGCGCATTTATGCCCAGCCGGAGAAGGTGCACAAAATCAGCCACCAGGGTGAGTTCTATCAGGTGGAGGGTTATCACCTGTGCGAACCGTCACCGCAACGCACACCGGTGCTGTTCCAGGCCGGCAGCTCGGAACGCGGCCTGCTGTTCGCCGGGCGGCATGCCGAATGCGTGTTCATCAGCGGCCAGAACAAACCGGCGACCAAGGTCCAGGTGGACAAGGTCCGCGCCAGCGCCATCGAGGCCGGGCGCAACCCCGAGGACATCAAGGTGTTCATGGGCCTGAACGTGATCGTCGGCGAGACCGAAGCGGCGGCCTGGGCCAAGCATGCCGAGTACCTGAGCTACGCCAGCGCCGAGGCCGGGGTGGCGCATTTTTCCGCGTCGACGGGGATCGATTTCTCCCAGTACGAACTGGACGAACCGATCCAGTACGTGAAGAGCAACGCCATCCAGTCCGCCACCAAAACCTTGCAAAACAACGATTGGACCCGACGCAAATTGCTGGAGCAACACGCCCTGGGCGGCCGCTACATCACGGTGGTCGGTTCAGCCGAACAGGTGGCCGATGAGTTGGAATCGTGGATCGCCGAGACCGGCCTCGATGGTTTCAACCTGACCCGCATCGTCACGCCGCAAAGCTATGTGGACTTCATCGAACTGGTGGTCCCCGAACTGCAACGACGCGGCTCGTACAAGACCGAATACGACAACGGCACGCTGCGCGAGAAGTTGTTTCGCGCAGGGGCTCATTTGCCGAAGCAACACAAAGGTTCCGACTACCGGCACTGACTTGTTAGCCAGGGGCGGGCTGAACCCTGTGGCGAGGGAGCTTGCTCCCGCTCGGCTGCGCAGCAGCCGCAAACTCTTGAGGCCTGCTTCGCAGTCCAGCGGGAGCAAGCTCCCTCGCCACAAAAAGCAGTACGAATTTTCTAATCAATGACTGGAAAAACCTTATGACCAAGCACTCTCTCTCCTTGCCAGTCAAAGCACTGGCCCTGGCCCTCGGCCTGTTCAGCTCGGCACTGTTCGCTGCCGACGCGCCCCTCAAGATCGGCACCACCGCCGCGTTCGCCATTCCGCTGGAAGCGGCCGTTGAAGAAGCGGGCAAGCAAGGCCTGAAGGTCGAGCTGGTAGAGTTCAGCGACTGGATCGCGCCGAACGTCAGCCTGGCCTCCGGCGACATCGACGTGAATTACTTCCAGCACATCCCATTCCTGGAGAACGCCAAGGCCGCCGCCGGTTTCGATCTGGTGCCCTTCGCGCCGGGAATCATCAACAACGTCGGCCTCTACTCGAAGAAATACAAAAGCTTCGCCGAGCTGCCCGAGGGCGCCAGCGTTGCCATTGCCAACGACCCGATCAACAGCGGTCGCGGCTTGCAACTGCTGGCAAAGGCCGGGCTGATCACGCTTAAGCCTGGCGTGGGCTACAAGGCCACCGAGGACGACATCGTCGCCAACCCGAAAAAAATCAAGATCCTTCAGGTCGAAGCTGTGCAATTGGTGCGCGCCTATGACGACGCCGATCTGGTGCAGGGCTACCCCGCTTACATTCGTTTGGCGAAAACCTTCGACGCCACCTCTGCCCTGCTGTTCGACGGCCTGGACCACAAGGAATACGTGATCCAGTTCGTGATCCAGCCCAAGAGCAAGAATGACCCACGCCTGATCAAGTTCGTCGACATCTATCAACACTCGCCCGCCGTGCGCGCGGCTCTGGACAAGGCCCATGGCAAGCTCTACCAGGCTGGCTGGGAAGGCTGATCATGAACGCCGTCAATGCCCGACTCCGAGATGAGCCCGCCGCGCCAAAAAGCGCCGACCAGACCGAACTGCATCCTGAGCTGAACCGCGCCCATGTGCGCTTCATCGGCCTGGGCAAGACCTACACTGGCGCCCAGGGGCCGGTGGCTGCGCTGCACGGCATTGACCTGGCGATCCAGCGCGGCGAGGTGTTTGGCATCATCGGCCGCAGCGGCGCCGGCAAGTCGTCGCTGATTCGCACCATCAACCGGCTCGAACAACCCACCAGCGGGCGCGTGTTGATCGATCAGGTGGACATCGGCGAGTTCGATGAAGACCGCCTGGTGGAGCTGCGCCGGCGCATCGGCATGATCTTCCAGCACTTCAACCTGATGTCGGCCAAGACCGTGTGGCAGAACGTCGAGCTGCCGTTGAAAGTCGCCGGGGTGCCCAAGGAACAGCGCCAGCGCAAAGTCCGCGAGCTGCTGGAACTGGTGGGCCTGCAAGGCAAGCACCAGGCCTATCCGGCGCAGCTTTCCGGCGGCCAGAAGCAGCGCGTCGGGATCGCTCGGGCCTTGGTGCATGATCCACAGATTCTGTTGTGCGACGAGGCCACCTCGGCGCTGGACCCGGAGACCACCCAATCGATTCTCGCTCTGCTGCGTGAGATCAATCAGCGGTTGGGCCTGACCATCATCTTGATCACCCATGAAATGGCGGTGATTCGCGAAGTCTGCGACCGGGTGGTGGTGTTGGAACAAGGGCGGATCGTCGAACAGGGACCGGTCTGGGAAGTGTTCGGCAACCCGCAACACGAAGTCAGCCGGACATTGCTGGCGCCGTTGCAACATGCGTTGCCCGAAGAACTGCAAAATCGCTTGCAAGCGCAACCGGCGTCGGCGGATGCCGCCACCGTGCTGCGCCTGCAATTCACCGGCAGCGGCCGCGACGAACCGGACCTGGCGGCACTGTTCAGCGCTCTGGGTGGCCGCGTCCGGCTGTTGCACGGCGGTATCGAACGAATTCAGGGCCATGGGCTGGGGCAATTGCTGCTGGCGGTGAGCGGTTCGTCATGGGGTGCCGAAGAGTTGCGTCAACGCGCCGGCAATTGGGCGCAGCAGGTGGAGGTACTGGGCTATGTGGTTTGATCGGTTATTGCAGGGATTTATCGACACCTTCCTGATGGTCGGTGTCTCATCGTTGATCGCGTTGCTGGCGGGTATTCCGCTGGCGGTGATCCTGGTGACCAGCGGCAAGGGCGGGATCTATGAGGCACCTGCGGTGAATAAGGCCCTGGGCGCGTTCGTGAACCTGTTCCGCTCGATCCCGTTCCTGATCCTGATGGTGGCGTTGATCCCGTTCACCCGGCTGATCGTCGGCACCACCTATGGCGTCTGGGCCGCCGTGGTGCCCCTGACCATCGCCGCCACGCCGTTCTTCGCGCGTATCGCCGAGGTCAGCCTGCGGGAGGTCGACCATGGCCTGATCGAAGCCGCCCAGGCCATGGGTTGCCGGCGCTGGCACATCGTCTGGCACGTGCTGCTGCCTGAAGCCCTGCCGGGCATCGTCGGCGGCTTCACCATTACGCTGGTGACCATGATCAACTCCTCGGCCATGGCCGGGGCCATCGGTGCCGGCGGGCTGGGCGACATCGCCTACCGGTACGGCTATCAGCGTTTCGACAGCCAGATCATGCTCACGGTGATCGTGTTGCTGGTGGCCTTGGTGGCGGTGATCCAGTTGGGCGGGGATCGCCTGGCGCGGGGCTTGAACAAGCGCTGAGGCTGGCTGCGATAGCGTCAAGGTCGATATTTCGTTGTCTGGCCCACCGCTATCGCGAGCAGGCTCGCTCCCACAGGAACGACGCAAATCCCTTGTGGGAGAGAGCCTGCTCCGGGCGGCGATCCGACGATGGGCGACTACGGTATAGTCAGCTCAACGCTCCCTACCCAAGCCCACGACCATGAAGCACACCCCCGAAGACCTGCACGCCATCACCAGCACGACCCTGGCCAATTACAACGCAGTCGCCGAGAGTTTTCGCGAGGGCACCCGCGATCATGATGTCAGCCAGAACATCGACGCGTTGTTGCGGCATATCCAAGGCCAGCCCCCCTTGCACATCCTGGATTTCGGCTGCGGCCCTGGGCGCGACCTGCGCGCGTTCACTGCCATGGGCCACGTGGCGGTCGGCCTCGACGGCTCGGAGGCCTTCGCCCGCATGGCGCGCCAGGACAGTGGTTGTGAGGTCTGGCAACAGGATTTCCTGAAGCTCGATTTGCCGGCGGAACGCTTTGACGGGATTTTTGCCAACGCCGTGCTGTTTCATATCCCGGTCCAGGAACTGCCGCGGGTGCTCAAGCAACTGCACGCCACGCTCAAGCCTGGTGGGGTGCTGTTCAGTTCCAACCCACGCGGCGAGAACCAGGAAGGCTGGAACGGCCAGCGCTTCGGCGCCTACCACGATCTTGCGGCCTGGCGCACGCTGCTGGGCGAAGCCGGTTTTGTGGAATTGGAGCATTACTACCGGCCGGCGGGGCTGCCGCGCGAACAACAGCCGTGGCTGGCGAGTGTGTGGCGCAAAATTTGAGAGCGGACCTATTTCTACCGACTGAACGCTGACCCCGTGGCGAGGGAGCTTGCTCCCGCTCGGCGGCGCAGCCGTCGCAAAATCCTGGGCCTGCTTCGCAGTCCAGCGGGAGCAAGCTCCCTCGCCACAGGGGACCGCGTTTAATGACAGGTTTCGGTTATTCCTGCTTGACCAACCACTTCTGCGACAACTGCTCCAACCGCCCATCCTCCTTGATACGCGTCAGGGCGTTGTCCAGGCTGGCCTTGAACGCCGGATTACCCTTCTGGAACGGGATTACCAGGCTCGGCGCCGGGCCGGTTTTTTCTTCGGGCTGGAAGGACTGCGCCAGGACCATCGGACGTTGCGCCTCATCTTTGCTTGCCAGCAGTTGTGCATCCGGATGGCTGTAAGCGGCGCTGGTGTCGAAACGTTCTGCCAGTTCCGGGGTCATTGCTATGTGGTTGATGGCGACATCGTACTTGCCGCTTTCCACACCGCTCAGCAGATCCGCGGCATCGGTGACCACGAAGTCGGCGCGTACATCGAGCTCAGCGGCCAGCATCTGGCCCAGTTCCACTTCAAAACCGGCGAGCTTGCCCTCCTCCTTGAAGTTGAACGGTGCGGCGTTGGCCTCCAGGGCAATGCGCAGCTCGCCACGGTCGTTGATGTCGTCGATCAGTTCGGCATGGGCCAAAGGGCTCAGAAGGGGAAGCAGGCAAATCAGGCCAGGCAGGAAACGCATGGTCACTCCTAGGTATTTATACAAGCGACGCTCGTTTCAGGCTCGCTTTGCTATGGTTGTTGCAGGCTTCGACAACGATTGGTCATGAAGTTGTCACGACCAGGCGGATTTCATGGAAAAACTGGAGAAAAAAATGAAAAGCTTTATGTCTCGTGCCGCGTTGGCCGGCCTGTTGCTCGGCACTTCGATGCTGGCAACCGCCGCGACCCCGGCCCCGAAAGGTGCTGAAGTCTTCATCGTTTCCCCGGAGGACGGCGCCACCGTTGCCCAAGAGTTCAAGGTCAAGTTCGGCGTCAAGGATATCGCCCTGGCTCCGGCCGGTGACGTGACAAAGAATACCGGACACCACCATTTGCTGATCGATGTCGACAAACTGCCCGCCAAGGACGCACCGATCCCCAACGACGCCAACCACATGCACTTCGGCAAGGCCCAGACCGAAGCCACCATCAAACTGGCACCGGGCAAACACACCTTGCAGCTGGAACTGGGCGACAGCGGCCACATGCCGTTCGATCCGCCGATCGTGTCGAAGAAAATCACGGTGAACGTGAAATAACACAACACTCGAACCTGTGGGAGCGGGCTTGCTCGCGAAAGCGGTATACCTGTCAGAGATATATCGACTGACTCACCGCCTTCGCGAGCAAGCCCGCTCCCACAAGGGTTTTGTGTTGTGTCAGGCAGAAAAAAGGGAGCCTTGTCAGGCTCCCTTTTTTGCTTCAAACCAGCAGTTGATCACTGCCTGTCAGAACAGCACGCGGCAACGAATAGTGCCCTTGATGTGCTGCAGTTTCTCTTGCGCCAGATCCGAGTACTCGGCATCGACGTCGATCACGACGTAGCCGACTTTCTCGTTGGTTTGCAGGAACTGACCGGAAATGTTGATGCCGTTTTCCGCGAAGACCTTGTTGATCTCGCTCATCACACCCGGGATGTTTTCGTGGATGTGCAGCAAGCGGTGCTTGCCAGGGTGCGCCGGCAGGGCCACTTCCGGGAAGTTCACGGACGATACCGAAGTACCGTTGTCGCTGTACTTGACCAGTTTTTCCGCGACTTCCAGACCGATGTTGGCCTGGGCTTCAGCGGTGGAACCACCGATGTGCGGGGTCAGGATCACGTTGTCCAGGCCACGCAGCGGGCTCTCGAAGATATCGTCGTTGGAGCGAGGCTCCACCGGGAACACGTCGATTGCCGCGCCGATCAGGTGCTTGTCCTTGATCGCTTCGGCCAGGGCTTCGAGCTTGACTACGGTGCCACGGGCGGCGTTGATCAGGATCCCGCCTTTCTTGATGGCACGGATTTCTTTCTCGCCGATCATCCACTGGGTGGCTGGGGTTTCCGGGACGTGCAGGGTCACGATGTCGGACATGCCCAGCAGTTCATGCAGGTCATTGACCTGGGTGGCGTTGCCCAATGGCAGCTTGGTCACGGTGTCGTAGAAGAACACCTGCATGCCCAGGCCTTCAGCCAGTACCGACAACTGGGTGCCGATCGAACCGTAGCCGACGATACCCAGCTTTTTACCGCGGATTTCGAAGGAGTTGGCCGCGCTCTTGATCCAGCCGCCACGGTGGCAGGAAGCGTTTTTCTCAGGGATGCCACGCAGCAGCAGGATGGCTTCGGCCAGCACCAGTTCGGCAACGGAACGGGTGTTGGAGTACGGTGCGTTGAACACCGCGATGCCGCGCTCGCGAGCCGCGTTGAGGTCGACCTGGTTGGTGCCGATGCAGAAGCAGCCGACCGCGACCAGTTTCTTGGCGTGATCGAAAATCTCTTCGGTCAATTGAGTACGGGAGCGAATGCCGATGAAGTGCGCATCGGCGATCTTTTCCTTGAGCTGGGCTTCCGGCAGAGAACTGGTGATGTACTCGATGCTGGTGTAGCCCGCCGACTTGAGGACGTCGACAGCCGATTGGTGGACGCCTTCGAGAAGAAGGAACTTGATCTTGCTCTTATCGAGAGAAGTCTTGCTCATCTGCGTAAACCTGTGTCCCGGGGAAAAATGGCAGGGAATCGGACAGCGCGTGCTGGCCCGACCGGCATGACAGCCGTCGCCGCAGAACAGCCTTTGAGCACTACGCTGCGGGGTCGGTATGCTAGCATAGCCGCCCCGCTAAACACTCATTCCTGCGACGTGAAGCGTTCTCAGGATGACCATGAATTGTTCGAGAGTTCTGTCGATGACCAATCCTGCCCTGATAGATGAGCTGAAGACCCTGGTTGAGCCTGGCAAGGTCCTGACCGATGCCGACTCCCTGAACGCTTACGGCAAGGATTGGACCAAGCATTTCGCCCCCGCGCCAACAGCTATCGTCTTCCCCAAGACCACCGAACAGGTCCAAGCCATCGTTCGCTGGGCCAACGCGCACAACGTGGCCCTGGTGCCATCGGGCGGGCGTACCGGGCTTTCGGCGGCAGCCGTGGCGGCCAATGGCGAAGTGGTCGTCTCCTTCGACTACATGAACCAGATTCTCGACGTAAACCTCACCGACCGTACCGCCGTCTGCCAGCCGGGCGTGGTGACCGAGCAATTGCAGAACAAGGCCGAGGAACACGGCCTGTACTATCCGGTGGACTTCGCTTCGGCCGGTTCCAGCCAGATTGGCGGCAATATCGGCACCAATGCCGGCGGGATCAAGGTCATTCGCTACGGCATGACCCGCAATTGGGTCGCCGGGATGAAAGTCGTCACCGGCAAGGGTGACCTGCTGGAATTGAACAAAGACCTGATCAAGAACGCCACCGGCTACGACTTGCGCCAGCTGTTCATCGGTGCCGAAGGCACTCTCGGGTTCGTGGTCGAAGCCACCATGCGCCTGGATCGCGCACCGAAGAATCTCACCGCCATGGTGCTTGGCACACCGGATTTCGACTCGATCATGCCGGTATTGCACGCGTTCCAGGGCAAGCTGGACCTGACCGCGTTCGAATTTTTCTCCGACAAGGCCCTGGCCAAGGTCCTCGGTCGCGGCGACGTGCCAGCCCCGTTCGAAACCGAGTGCCCGTTCTACGCTCTGCTGGAATTCGAAGCCACCACCGAAGAAGTCGCCAACCACGCCCTGGAGACCTTCGAGCATTGTGTGGAGCAAGGCTGGGTGCTGGACGGCGTGATGAGCCAGAGCGAAACCCAGTTGCAGAACCTGTGGAAGCTGCGCGAGTACATCTCCGAGACCATCTCCCACTGGACGCCGTACAAGAACGATATCTCGGTCACCGTCTCGAACGTGCCGGGTTTCGTGCGGGAAATCGATGCGATCGTCGGCGAACACTACCCGGACTTCGAAATCGTCTGGTTCGGCCACATTGGCGACGGCAACCTGCACCTGAACATCCTCAAGCCGGAAAACCTGAGCAAGGACGAGTTCTTCGCCAAGTGCGCGACCGTGAACAAGTGGGTATTTGAAACCGTCGAGAAGTACAACGGTTCGATTTCCGCCGAACACGGCGTGGGGATGACCAAGCGCGATTACCTGACCTATAGTCGTTCGCCTGTGGAAATCGAATACATGAAAGCCGTGAAGGCCGTGTTCGATCCGAACGGCATCATGAACCCAGGCAAGATTTTCGCAGTTTGATGCCTTCAAGCACCTGATGAATCCCAGACCCAGGAGTCGGTAATGAGCTATCAGCACCAGTATGTCGACGGTACACGCATTCATTTCCCGGTGGGGAAACTGGTGTGCATCGGCCGTAACTACGCCGAACATGCAAAGGAACTGGATAACCCGGTGCCGACCGAGCCCCTGCTGTTCATCAAGCCGGGCAGTTGCGTGGTGCCGATGGAAGGCGGCTTCACGATCCCTACGGACCGCGGCTCGGTGCACTACGAGGCGGAAATCGCCGTGCTGATCGGCAAGCCGCTGTCGACCCGCCCGAGCGTGGAAGAAGTGCTGGACGCCATTTCCGGCTTCGCCCCGGCCCTGGACCTGACCCTGCGGGACAAACAGGCCGAGCTCAAGGCCAAGGGCCTGCCGTGGGAAATCGCCAAGTCGTTCGACGGCGCGGCGGTGCTCGCCCCCTTCGTGCCTAACGGCACCTTCGCCGACCTCACCGATATCCCGGTGCGCCTGACCATCAACGGTGAAGTGCGCCAGGACGGCAACAGCAGCCTGATGCTCAACCCCATCGTACCGATGATCCAGCACATGGCCGGCTGCTTCTCGCTGCAAGCGGGCGATGTGATCCTCACCGGCACGCCGGCGGGCGTCGGGCCGTTGAACGTGGGTGATGAGCTGGTGGTGGAACTGCCCGGGACGAGCCGCTTCGAAAGCAGCGTTCGCTGACACGGCCTTGCGGACCACAGGAAATCCTTGTGGGAGCGGGCTTGCTCGCGAAGGCGGTGTCTCAGTTAACGATTATGTCGACTGACCCTCCGTCTTCGCGAGCAAGCCCGCTCCCACAGGTAAGTGCCGTTTACTGTTTTTTCACATGCCATCCGGATAATTGCGCCGATTGCGGTATCTGAGCCAGCCACGCCCCTAGCCCGAATCCCTGGAACGTCTCTCCCGATGGCCAAAACCCAAGCATCGCCTCCTGCCAAAGCCCTTCGCCGCTCTCGCTTCGCCCTGCCCTGGTATGCCTGGTCGCTGTTGGCAGCGGCAGCCGCTTATGGCTTGGCGCATGCAATGCATTGGGATGACCGCGGCCTGCTCTGGCTGTCGGAGCACTTCCAGAGCCCGGCCCAGCGCCAGGAAAGCACCTGGCTGCCGGACTACCACGCCGTGATCGACGCCAAGCCGCTGCCAGGCATGGAAAAAGACGAAGCGTCGGATATCACCTATAACCCGCAAACCAAGACGCTGTTCGCCGTCATGGGCAAAAATCCGTTCCTGGTGGAGCTGAGCCTGCAGGGTGAAGTCTTGCGCAAGATGCCACTGGTGGGCTGGAGCAATCCCGAAGGCATCACTTACATGGAGAACGGGTTGCTGGCCATTACCGATGAGCGAAGTCACACGCTGACCATCGTCCAGGTTGACGCCGACACCCGCGAACTGAACAGCACGGACTTCCCTCACTATGATCTCGGTCCGTCGAAGAACCAGAACAAAGGCTTCGAAGGCATCGTCTGGGACTCGCGCAATCAGCAACTGGTGCTGGGGGAGGAACGTCCGCCGGCCCTGTTCACCTGGAAAAGTGACGGTAGCCAGCAGCTCAGCGGTGAAAAGCAGATCCATGTCAACGATGAACTGGACCTGCGCAACCTCTCGGCCCTGGCGATCGATCCTCGCACCGGCCATATGCTGGTGCTTTCGGCCGACTCCCATCTGCTGCTGGAACTTGACGAAAAAGGTGAGCAGGTCAGCTTCATGACCCTGTTGGGTGGCTTCAATGGCTTGAAAGACACCATCCCTCGCGCCGAGGGCGTGACCATCGATGAAGCCGGCAACCTCTACATGGTCAGCGAGCCTAATCTGTTTTATCGTTTCGAAAAACAACGCTGATAGCCCTCACCCTGTAAGATTATTCCGTCTTCGCTGTAGGACATGGCAAACGGCCATTAAGCTTCAGTTCAGGCAGCCGTGGTATTTCCACCGACCTGTCTTATCAGAGCCATCACCCATGCGCCGACTCGCCCGTCCCAAACCCCTGTTCCTCATGCTATTGACTCTCCTGCTGGTCGCGCTGATCGCTGCCGGCCAGCACTTGCGCCTGTTCGAGCGTGCCTGGTTCAACATCAATACATTCTTGAAACCCGTCGGTGAGCAAGCCATCGCACTGGATCAATACCAGGTCACGGTCGAGGCGCAGCCAATCGAAGGCCTGGACGACGATGTTTCAGCGCTGACCTACGATCCGGTACGCAAGAGCCTGTTCACGGTTACCAACCAAAATTCCGAGCTGGTCGAACTCTCGCTCGATGGCAAGGTTCTGCGGCGCATCGCCCTGATCGGCTTCGGTGATCCGGAAGCGGTGGAATTCATCAGTGAAGATATCTACGTCATCACTGACGAGCGCGAGCAGCGGCTGATCAAGATCCACCTGGACGATGACACCCGGTTCCTCGACGCAGCCGACGCCGAGCAGATGACCCTCGGCTTGCACATGAGCAGCAATAAAGGCTTCGAAGGACTGGCGTACGATTCGCTGGGCAAGCGGCTGTTCGTGGCCAAGGAGCGCGATCCGATGCTGATTTATGAAGTGCACGGGTTTCCGCATCAGAATCCGGAAAAATCCTACGCCGTGCATGTGGTCAACAACCCCAAGCGCGATGCTGGGCTGTTTGTACGCGACCTTTCGAGCCTGCAATACGACGAGCGCAGCGGCCATTTGCTGGCGCTGTCCGAAGAGTCACGGTTGATTATCGAGTTGGATATCAATGGCCGGCCATTGAGCACGCTGTCGTTGAACAAGGGCCGTCATGGCCTGCAGACAACCGTGCCCCAGGCCGAAGGGCTCGCCATGGATGATGACGGCAACCTTTATCTGGTGAGTGAGCCGAATCTGTTTTATGTGTTCAAGAAGCCGCAGCGCGATTGATAGGAGACATCCCTGTGGCGAGGGAGCTTGCTCCCGCTGGGGTGCGCAGCAGCCCTCTTTTGTGAGCGCTTCGCACTCAAGCGGGAGCAAGCTCCCTCGCCACAAGAGTGCCAATCACAACATCGGATCAGGCCTTGAGGGTCTTCACCCCTTCAGGGGTCCCCAGCAACAACACATCCGCCGGACGCGCCGCGAACAGGCCATTGGTAACCACGCCCACGATCGCATTGATCTGGCTTTCCAGCGCCACCGGGTCAGTGATTTGCAGGTTGTGCACATCGAGGATGATGTTGCCGTTGTCGGTCAGCACGCCCTCGCGATAAACCGGATCGCCGCCCAGCTTCACCAGTTGTCGGGCCACGTGGCTGCGGGCCATCGGGATCACTTCCACCGGCAGTGGGAACGCGCCGAGTACCGGTACCAACTTGCTGGCGTCGGCGATGCAGATGAAGGTCTTGGCCACCGCCGCAACGATTTTCTCGCGGGTCAGGGCCGCGCCGCCGCCCTTGATCAGGTTCAGGTGGGCATCGCTTTCGTCGGCGCCGTCGATGTAGAACTCCAGGTCGCTCACGGTATTGAGCTCGTACACCGGGATCCCGTGACCCTTGAGCCGCGCCGCGGTGGCTTCGGAACTGGCGACCGCGCCATCGAACGCGCCCTTGTGTTTGGCCAGCGCGTCGATGAAGCAATTGGCCGTGGAGCCGGTGCCGACCCCGACGATGCTCTTGTCATCCAGTTTCGGGAGGATGAGATCGACAGCGGCCTGGGCCACGGCCTGTTTGAGTTGATCCTGGGTCATGCGGGCTCCGAGGTGCCGAGAGGGAACGAAAGGCCGGCATTATAGGCGCCGCGAGAGCCTCGGTCATCGCTTGATTGAACGCAGATCCCGTGGCGAGGGAGCTTGCTCCCGCTCGATGGCGCAGCCGTCGCAAAATCCTGGGCCTGCTTCGCAGTCCAGCGGGAGCAAGCTCCCTCGCCACAGGAGGCCTTATGCCTTGAAACCCTTTAATTCGTGTGGTCGACCGGCCAAAAGCCGGGTTAGACTCCTTGGCCCTGCCCAACCCGCCCAGTGATGCTTTCCGATGCTCGAACAGTACGTCAAGAAGATCCTCACCTCGCGCGTTTACGACGTTGCCGTAGAAACCCCGCTGCAGACCGCTCGCCAGCTTTCCGAGCGGCTGGGCAATAACATCTGGCTCAAGCGCGAAGACTTGCAGCCGGTGTTCTCGTTCAAGATTCGCGGGGCCTACAACAAGCTGACCCAGCTCAGCGACGAAGAGCGCGCCCGCGGCGTGGTCACGGCTTCGGCGGGCAACCACGCCCAGGGCCTGGCCCTGGCGGCGAAAGTGTTGGGTGTGAAAGCCACCATCGTGATGCCCAAGACCACCCCGGAAATCAAGGTCGAAGGCGTGCGTTCCCGTGGCGGCAAAGTCGTACTGCACGGCGACTCATTCCCGGAAGCCCTGGCCTATTCGCTGAAACTGGTGGACGAAAAGGGCTACGTCTACATTCACCCCTATGACGATCCCCACACGATTGCCGGGCAGGGCACGGTGGCGATGGAAATCCTGCGCCAGCATCCCGGGCGCCTGGATGCGATCTTCGTCCCGGTCGGTGGCGGCGGGCTGATCGCCGGCATCGCGGCCTATGTGAAATACCTGCGCCCGGAGATCAAGGTCATCGGCGTCGAGCCGGACGATTCCAACTGCCTGCAAGCCGCCCTGGCCGCCGGTGAACGCGTGGTACTGCCAACCGTGGGACTGTTTGCCGACGGTGTCGCCGTGGCCCAGATCGGCCAGCACACCTTTGATATCTGCAAGCACTACGTGGATGAAGTGATCACCGTCAGCACCGACGAGATCTGCGCCGCGATCAAGGACATCTACGACGACACCCGCTCGATCACCGAACCCGCCGGCGCGCTGGGCGTGGCCGGTATCAAGAAATACGTCGAATCGCGCGGCATCAGCGGCCAGACCCTGGTGGCCATCGACTCCGGTGCCAACGTCAACTTCGACCGCTTGCGCCACGTCGCCGAACGCGCCGAACTCGGCGAGGGCCGTGAAGCGATCATCGCGGTGACCATTCCCGAGAAGCCGGGCAGCTTCAAGGCGTTCTGCGAAGCGATCGGCAAGCGCCAGATCACCGAATTCAATTACCGCTACAACACCGGCAGCGAAGCGCACATCTTCGTCGGCGTACAGACCCACCCGGAAAACGACCCGCGCAGCGCGTTGATCGCCAGCCTGACCGAACAAGGCTTCCCGGTGCTGGACCTGACCGATAACGAACTGGCGAAATTGCACATCCGCCACATGGTGGGTGGGCACGCCGCCCATGTCATCGATGAAGTCGTACTGCGCTTCGAATTCCCGGAGCGCCCGGGTGCGCTGTTCAACTTCCTCAATAAACTGGGCGGGCGCTGGAATATCTCGATGTTCCACTACCGCAACCACGGCGCGGCAGACGGTCGCGTAGTCGCCGGGCTGCAGGTTCCTCACGAGGAACGCCACCTGGTCCCGGCCGCCCTGGAAGCCATCGGCTACCCGTACTGGGATGAAAGCGATAACCCGGCGTACCAGTTGTTCCTGGGATAAACCGCCCAGTTGCAGCCTGTGGCGAGGGGATTTATCCCCGCTGGGCTGCGCAGCAGACCCGCCTTTGCGGTCGCTGCGCAACCGAGCGGGAGCAAGCTCCCTCGCCACAGGGGGACCGTGTCTCTGGAGCAAACGGGCTAAGCTGTTGAGCAAGTCATAAGGAAATCGAACAATGGAAACGCTGACCGCGCTGAAGGCTGCCCACCTCATCGCCACGGTGCTGTTGCTGACAGGCGCCCTCGGCCTGGCTATCTGGACCTGGCGCACGCGCCGCAACGGTGATGCCACGGCAGCCGTTCGCACGCTGCAACGCCCGCGGCTGTTTGTCTGGCTGCTGATGGGCCTTTGCCTGGCGAGCCTGCCGTTCACAGGCTGGTGGATGGTTCATCAGATTGGCTGGCCACTGGGGCAGACCTGGCTACTGGCCTCCAGTGTGCTGTATACCTTGGCCGCGTTGGCAGGGTTCTGGCTGTTGGTGCGGTTGAACAAGCGGCGCAAGCTGCCGACGGCGGGCAACGGCAGGTTTACCTTGGGATTGGCGCTGTTTGGCTTTGTCTGCCTGATTGCCATTGCGGGATTGATGGGGGCCAAGCCGGTTTAATGGCTTAGGACCGCGTCGCCACCTTCGCGAGCAAGCCCGCTCCCACATGGACAGTGGTGAGCTCCTGTGGGAGCGGGCTTGCCCGCGAAAGCTGTTTCAGCCGCGCAGACTGATCACCGGCCAACCACGCTTCTGGGCTTCCGCCCGCAGATTCGGATCCGGATCCACCGCCACCGGATGCGCAACCACCTCCAGCAACGGCAAATCATTCATCGAGTCGCTATAGAAGTAGCTGCCTTCGAGCGAATGGCCGGTCTCTTCCAGCCAGCGGTTCAACCGCGTCACCTTGCCTTCGCGAAAGCAGGGGATGTCGGTGCTGCGCCCGCTATAGCGGCCATCGATCATTTCGCATTCGGTGGCGATCAGGGTCTCGACCCCCAGGCGCTCGGCGATGGGTGCGGTGACGAAACGGTTGGTGGCGGTGATGATCACCAGCTTGTCGCCGGCGTCACGGTGCTTTTTCAGCAGTTCGATGGCCTGGGGCAGCACGATCGGCTCGATGCAGTCGCGCATGTAGTCCAGATGCCACTGGGCCAGCACCTCCATCTCGGTACGGCCGAGGATTTCCAGGCAAAAGTTCAGGTACTCGGCGTTGTCGAGCTTGCCGGCCAGGTAATCCTGGTAAAACTCATCGTTGCGCGCCTTGTACGTCACGGCATCGAGGAAACCGCGTTCACACAGGTAATCGCCCCACGCGTGATCGCTGTCGCCGCCCAGCAACGTGTTGTCCAAGTCGAATAAAGCCAGCCGCATTGCAGTTACTCGCTGAAATTTCTGAGGAAAGGCGTCCAGAATACGGACTTTTCACAAGAGTGCACATAAGGTAGGCACGCTCGTTGCTGCTTTCACGACCTTTGTGGAACAATGCGGCGACATGCGTTTGCGAGGTTGTTGCCGTGATCGATCCCGATGGTTTCCGACCCAATGTGGGGATCATTCTTACGAATGATGCAGGGCAGGTGCTATGGGCTCGCCGTATCAATCAAGACGCCTGGCAGTTTCCTCAGGGCGGGATCAATCCCCAGGAGACGCCGGAAGAGGCCTTGTACCGCGAGTTGAACGAAGAAGTGGGGCTTGAGCGCGAAGATGTAGAAATTCTCGCCTGCACCCGGGGCTGGTTGCGCTATCGTTTGCCGCAACGCCTGGTCAGGACGCACAGCCAACCGCTGTGCATCGGCCAGAAACAGAAATGGTTTCTCCTGCGCCTGATCTCCAACGAGCAGCGGGTGCGGATGGATTTGACCGGTAAACCGGAGTTCGATGGCTGGCGCTGGGTCAGCTATTGGTATCCGTTGGGCCAGGTGGTGACATTCAAGCGCGAGGTGTACCGACGCGCCCTCAAAGAGCTTGCCCCGCGCCTGCTGACGCGCGACTGACGACGGAGTTCGACCCCGAGCCATGCTCAATACGCTGCGCAAGATCGTCCAGGAAGTTAACTCCGCCAAGGATCTCAAGGCGGCGTTGGGGATTATTGTGTTGCGCGTCAAAGAGGCCATGGGCAGCCAGGTCTGCTCGGTCTATCTGCTGGACCCCGAGACCAACCGTTTCGTGCTGATGGCCACCGAGGGCTTGAACAAGCGCTCGATCGGCAAGGTCAGCATGGCGCCCAATGAAGGTCTGGTCGGCCTGGTCGGCACGCGCGAAGAACCCCTCAACCTTGAGAACGCTGCGGATCACCCACGCTATCGCTACTTCGCCGAAACCGGCGAGGAGCGCTACGCATCGTTCCTTGGCGCGCCGATCATCCACCACCGCCGCGTCGTCGGCGTGTTGGTCATCCAGCAGAAAGAACGCCGCCAGTTCGACGAGGGCGAAGAAGCCTTCCTCGTGACCATGAGTGCGCAATTGGCCGGCGTGATCGCCCATGCCGAGGCTACCGGCTCGATCAGCGGCCTGGGCCGCCAGGGCAAGGGCATCCAGGAAGCCAAGTTCGTCGGCGTGCCGGGCTCGCCAGGCGCGGCAGTGGGTACGGCGGTGGTCATGTTGCCGCCCGCCGACCTCGACGTGGTGCCGGACAAGCCGATCGCCGACATCGATGCCGAGCTTGCGCTGTTCAAGACCGCCATCGAAGGCGTGCGCGCCGACATGCGGGCCTTGTCGGCCAAACTGGCGACCCAGCTGCGCCCCGAAGAGCGCGCGCTGTTCGACGTCTACCTGATGATGCTCGACGACGCCTCCCTCGGCAGCGAAGTGACCACCGTCATCAAGACCGGCCAGTGGGCCCAGGGCGCGCTGCGCCAAGTGGTGACCGACCACGTCAACCGTTTCGAACTGATGGACGACGCGTACCTGCGCGAACGCGCCTCGGACGTCAAGGACCTGGGTCGCCGCCTGCTTGCGTACCTGCAACAAGAGCGGCAGCAAACCCTGGTCTACCCGGACAACACCATCCTGGTCAGCGAGGAACTGACGCCGGCCATGCTCGGCGAGGTACCTGAAGGCAAGTTGGCGGGCCTGGTCTCGGTACTGGGCTCGGGCAACTCCCACGTCGCGATCCTGGCCCGGGCGATGGGCATCCCGACGGTGATGGGTTTGGTGGACTTGCCATACTCCAAGGTCGACGGCATTCAGATGATCGTCGATGGCTACCACGGCGAGGTCTACACCAACCCCAGCGACGTGCTGCGCAAGCAATTCGCCGACGTGGTGGAGGAAGAAAAACAACTGTCCCTGGGCCTGGACGCGCTGCGGGACCTGCCTTGCGTGACGCTCGACGGCCACCGCATGCCGTTGTGGGTCAACACCGGCCTGCTGGCCGACGTGGCCCGGGCGCAGAAGCGCGGGGCCGAGGGCGTGGGCCTGTACCGCACCGAAGTGCCGTTCATGATCAACCAGCGCTTCCCCAGCGAGAAGGAACAACTGGCGATCTATCGTGAGCAACTGGCCGCGTTCCACCCGCAGCCAGTGACCATGCGCAGCCTGGACATCGGCGGCGACAAGGCCCTGTCCTACTTCCCGATCAAGGAAGAAAACCCGTTCCTCGGCTGGCGTGGCATCCGCGTGACCCTCGACCACCCGGAAATCTTCCTGGTCCAGGCCCGCGCCATGCTCAAGGCCAGCGAAGGCCTGAACAACCTGCGCATCCTGCTGCCGATGATCTCCGGCACCCACGAACTGGAAGAAGCCCTGCACCTGATCCACCGGGCCTGGGGTGAAGTCCGCGACGAAGGCACCGACGTGCCGATGCCGCCCGTGGGCGTGATGATCGAAATTCCAGCAGCGGTGTACCAGACCAAGGAACTGGCGCGGCAGGTGGACTTCCTGTCGGTGGGCTCCAACGACCTGACCCAATATCTGCTGGCCGTGGACCGCAACAACCCACGGGTTGCGGATTTGTACGACTACCTGCACCCGGCCGTGCTGCAAGCCCTGCAGACCGTGGTCCGCGACGCCCATGCCGAAGGCAAGCCGGTGAGCATTTGCGGCGAAATGGCCGGTGACCCTGCGGCGGCGGTGCTGCTCATGGCGATGGGCTTCGACAGCCTGTCGATGAACGCCACCAACCTGCCGAAAGTGAAGTGGATGCTGCGCCAGATCAACTTGAGCAAAGCCCAGGAGCTTCTGGCGGAAGTGATGACCATCGACAACCCGCAGGTGATCCACAGCTCCCTGCAATTGGCGCTGAAGAACCTTGGGTTGGCGCGGATGATCAATCCGGCTTCGAACAAGACACTTTAGGCTGCTCGAGGAGCAATTGTGACGAGGGAGCTTGCTCCCGCTGGGCTGCGCAGCAGACCCCGCTTTTTGCGGTTGCTGCGCCCGAGGCGTCGGACCGACCGAGCGGGAGCAAGCTCCCTCGCCACAGATTCTCGCCAGCTTTCAAATGTGTAGTTCCACCTCCCCCAAATGCCCCCCATGCGGCCCAAAGCTGCGCTCGACCATGTCCCGCATCCCATCGGCATGGACGATCAACGCCGTGCTCGCTCGCGTCCCATAAGCCGGGCTGGCAATGAACACACTCGACAGCAACGTCTCGGTCGCCAGTCCCACGCCGGTGTCCGGCAAGTCCGCCACCGGGGCCGGTTGCGGGTCGTTGAGCAGCGCCAGCAAAGCTTGTGGCTGCGGATCGTCCAGCACTTCGCCCAGCGCCGCACGGGCCTTGAGCAGTTTTGGCCACGGCGTGTTCAGCCCAGCATTCGATAAGCCGTAGAGGCCTTCGGCCAAGCGTTGGGGGCGCGCATCACGGGCGTTGTAGTGCCACAGCTCGGTGCCGTCGCCGAGCAACAGGTTGAAACCGCCGTATTCCGCAGCGCGGGGCACGACTTCACTCAGATAGTCGGCAATCGGCAGACGCCCGGTCAGAAACCGCGCCACCAGTTCGCCGCGCGATTTGAGCGCCGGGAGCTGGCCCGGGTCGCGGATGTTGGTCAGGGCCGCGAAGCGACCGTCGGCGCCAACGCCGAGCCAGGTACCACCGGCCTCAAGGTCGCGGCCGGCATGGACTCCGGGCGCGTCTTCCCACTGCGCCAAGGGCAGGGTCGGGCGCGCGTAGAACTCGTCGCGGTTGGCCGCCACGATCAGCGGCCGGTCATGACCGGGGCGCCAGGCAAATACGATCAGGCACATCAGGTAGTCCTGTTAACGATGCCAAACAGCAAAATACAGCCAGACACAATCCCGTGGCGAGGGAGCTTGCTCCCGTTGGAGGGCGAAGCACTCCCCTGCGATTTTGGGTCTGCTATGCAGACCAGCGGGAGCAAGCTCCCTCGCCACAACAGCCGTTCGCCACCCAATATATACAGGGTTCTCAGCCCACTCTACCCACACATCCTCCCGGCATCCATCGCCTTCAGTAGAGCCCGAGGCCATGGATCCGTTACCATGCCGCTCTTGTTTCGGGGATGGGTGGGGAGACGCTGGTGGAATTTGTGCTCTATCTGCTGCTCGGCGCCTGCGCCGGCTTACTGGCCGGGCTGTTCGGCGTGGGTGGCGGGATCATCATCGTCCCGGTGTTGGTGTTCAGTTTCACCTTGCAGGGCTTCGACCCGCAGGTGTTGACGCACCTGGCGGTCGGCACGTCCCTGGCATCGATCATCTTCACCTCGGTCAATGCGGTGCGCGAGCATCAACGCAAAGGTGCGGTGCGCTGGCCAATTTTTGTCTGGATGACCGTGGGCATCCTGATCGGCGCCGGTTTCGGCGCACTCACCGCCGAAGCGATTTCCGGCCCGAACCTGCAAAAAATCATCGGCGTGTTCGCCATCATCGTCGCTGTGCAACTGGCCCTGGACCTCAAGCCCAAGGCCAGCCGCACGGTGCCGGGCAAGGCCGGGCTGACCCTGGCCGGCACGGTGATCGGCTGGGCCTCGGCGATCTTCGGCATTGGCGGCGGTTCGTTGACCGTACCGTTCCTGACCTGGCGCAGCGTGCCGATGCAGCAGGCGGTGGCGACTTCATCGGCCTGCGGCTTGCCGATCGCCCTGGCCAGTGCCGCAAGTTTCATGATTCTAGGCTGGCACGATCCGCTGTTGCCGGCCCATAGTCTCGGTTTTGTATATTTGCCGGCACTCCTGGGCATCGCCCTGACCAGCATGGTCTTCGCCCGCTTCGGTGCGCGGTTGGCCCATCGGCTGTCACCGCGCTTGCTCAAACGGCTGTTCGCCGCTTTGCTGTTCTGCGTTGGCATAAGTTTCCTGTTCTGACGCAATCCTGGCTTAATCCCGAGGTGGCAGCGTCGCCCGGGTATTTTTGACGTTTACGAGGAATATCAATGCTGCCTTACCCGCAGATCGATCCGGTGGCCCTGGCCATCGGCCCGCTGAAAATCCACTGGTACGGCCTGATGTACCTGGTGGGCATCGGTGGCGCCTGGCTGCTGGCGTCGCGCCGGCTCAACCGCTTCGACCCGACCTGGAACAAGGAGAAGCTCTCCGACCTGGTGTTCTGGCTGTCCATGGGCGTGATCGTCGGCGGGCGCCTGGGCTATGTGCTGTTCTACGACCTGAGCGCCTACCTGGCCAACCCGACGCTGATTTTCGAAGTCTGGAAAGGCGGCATGTCGTTCCATGGCGGGTTCATCGGTGTGATGCTGGCGGCGGTGTGGTTCGGCAAACGCAACAACAAGTCGTTTTTCGAGCTGATGGACTTCGTCGCGCCCATGGTGCCGATCGGCCTGGGCGCCGGGCGCATCGGCAACTTCATCAACGCCGAATTGTGGGGCAAGCCGACCGATGTGCCATGGGCGATGGTCTTCCCGCCGTTCAGCGACCCGGCGCAACTACCGCGCCATCCGTCGCAGCTGTATCAGTTCGCCCTCGAAGGTGTGGCACTGTTCCTGATTCTCTGGCTGTTCTCGCGCAAACCACGGCCGACTATGGCGGTGTCGGGCATGTTCGCGCTGTTCTACGGGATCTTCCGCTTCATCGTGGAATTCGTCCGCGTACCGGACGCGCAGCTTGGCTACCTGGCGTGGAACTGGCTGACCATGGGTCAGGTATTGTGCCTGCCGATGATCGTCGGTGGCCTGGTGCTGATCTGGCTGGCCTATCATCGCGCCCCGGCTGCGGCGGCCAAGGTTTAAATTCGAACCCCGGGGCGTTGGCCTCGGGTTCAAGGACACAGGTAACCCATGAAGCAATATCTCGATCTGGTGGCCCACGTCATCAAGAACGGCACCAAGCAAGCCAACCGCACCGGCGTGAACACCATCAGTTTCCCTGGCGCCATGCTGCGCTATGACCTCAAGGAAGGCTTTCCGGCCATCACCACCCGCAAGATGGCCTTCAAATCGGCCATCGGCGAGATGTGCGGTTTCCTGCGTGGAATCAACAACGCCGCCGAGTTCCGCGCCTTGGGCTGCAAGGTCTGGGACCAGAACGCCAACGAAAACGCCCAGTGGCTGGCCAACCCGTTCCGCCAGGGCGACGACGACCTGGGCGAGATTTACGGCGTGCAGTGGCGCAAGTGGCCGGCCTACAAGCAGATCCCCTTGAGCAACCCGGCAGCCATCGAGCAGACGCTGGCCCAGGGTTACCGGCAGATCGCCGAAGGCGAGGAAAACGGCCAGGCCTACGTGGTGCTGTACAAGGCCATCGACCAAGTGCGCCAGTGCGTCGACACCATCATCAAGGACCCGGGCAGCCGGCGCATCCTGTTCCACGGCTGGAACTGCGCCCAGCTCGATGAAATGGCCCTGCCGCCATGCCATCTGCTCTACCAGTTCCACCCGAATGTCGAGACCAAGGAAATTTCCCTGACCCTCTACATCCGCTCCAACGACCTGGGCCTGGGCACGCCGTTCAACCTCACCGAAGGCGCCGCCCTGCTGAGCCTGATCGGTCGCCTGACCGGCTACACGCCGCGCTGGTTCACCTATTTCATCGGCGACGCCCATGTCTACGAAAACCACTTGGACATGCTCAACGAACAGCTCAAGCGCGAGCCGTTCCCGATGCCCAAACTGGTGATTTCCGAGCGCGTGCCGGAGTTTGCCAAGACCGGCGTTTACCAGCCGGAGTGGCTGGAGCGGGTGGAGCCGGGCGACTTCTCCCTTGAAGGCTACCAGCACCATGCGCCGATGACGGCGCCGATGGCGGTGTAAGTCTCCTCCTCTCTGCTGTGGGAGTGGGCTTGTGTGGGAGCGGGCTTGCTCGCGAAAGCGTTGTGTCAGATTGCATATTCGCTAGCTGACACACCGCTTTCGCGAGCAAGCCCGCTCCCACATTGGTTTTTCTGAGGGTTCAAGGCCCTCAATGCCCATGACTCCTGCCCACATGTGAATGCTCCACCTCCGGCGCCACCGCCCCGCTCACTTCCAGGCGCTGCAAGATCCCGCATTGATCCAGGTCCGGCCCTTCGCTGCAGCGATGGCGCAGGTCGATCAGTTGTGCCTGCAAGGCCAGCAGGCCATCGATGCGGGCCTTGACGTGGTGGATGTGTTCGTCGATCAGCGCATTGACGCTTTCGCACTGGTCCTGGGGGCTGTCGCGCAGCGCCAGGAGGCTGCGAATTTCTTCCAGGGTCATGTCCAGGGTGCGGCAGTTACGGATGAATGTCAGCCGTTCGGCGTGGGCCTGGGTGTAGACGCGGTAATTGCCGTCGCTGCGGGCCGGCTCCGGCAACAGCCCTTCGCGCTCGTAATAGCGAATGGTTTCGACCTGGCAGTCGGTGATTTTCGCCAGCTCTCCGATTTTCATGACGCCGCCTCTCAGATAGGTGCTTGACCCTATAGTGGCTACAGGGTCTTTACTGTGCAACAGGCACTTTTCATGGACAAAGACCCGATGAGCGATTCACTCCACATCCACAAGCCCGACCACGGCCATGATCATGGGCATTCCTGTTGCGCCTCGAAAGCCGTACCGGCAGTGATCAACCTCGGCAAGACGCCGACGGACGGCGCACGGCTGAGCAGTTTTCGCATCGAGGCCATGGACTGCCCCACCGAACAGACGCTGATCCAGAACAAACTCGGCAAGCTCGACGGCGTGCAGCAACTGGAATTCAACCTGATCAACCGCGTACTGGGCGTGACCCACGAATTGCCCAGCGATGCACCGATCATCGAGGCGATCCAGTCCCTCGGCATGCAGGCCGAGCCGCTGACGCCGGGCCAGGAAAAAACCACAAACCCACTGCCCGCCCTGGCCAAGCCCTGGTGGCCGTTGGCGCTGTCCGGTGTCACGGCCCTGGGCGCCGAGGTGATCCACTTCACCAACGCCGCACCAAATTGGGTGGTCGCGCTGGTGGCGCTGGTGTCGATCCTCAGCGGTGGCCTCGGCACCTATAAAAAGGGCTGGATTGCCCTGAAGAACCTCAACCTGAACATCAACGCGCTGATGAGTATCGCAGTGACCGGCGCGGTGCTGATCGGGCAATGGCCGGAAGCGGCGATGGTGATGTTCCTGTTCACCGTGGCCGAACTGATCGAAGCCAAATCCCTCGACCGGGCCCGCAATGCCATCAGCGGATTGATGCAGATGGCCCCGGAGCAAGCCACGGTGCAACAGGCCGATGGCAGCTGGCGGGAACAAGAGGTGAAGGCTATCGCGCTCGGGGCGCGGGTGCGGGTTCGTCCGGGCGAGCGGGTCGGCCTGGACGGCGATGTGGTCGCCGGCCGTTCGACCATCGATCAGGCGCCGATCACCGGCGAGAGCCTGCCGGTGGAAAAAACCGTGGGCGACAAGGTTTTCGCCGGCACCATCAACCAGGTCGGTGAGCTGGAGTTCACCGTCACCGCTGCGGCCGATCATTCGACCCTGGCGCGGATCATCCACGCCGTGGAACAGGCCCAGGGCTCGCGCGCACCGACCCAGCGCTTCGTCGACCGATTCTCGAAAATCTACACCCCAGCGGTGTTTGCCCTGGCCCTCGCGGTGGCGATCATCCCGCCGCTGTTCATGGGCGCGGCGTGGTTCGACTGGATCTACCGGGCGCTGGTGCTGCTGGTGGTGGCCTGCCCTTGTGCGCTGGTGATTTCCACCCCGGTGACCATTGTCAGTGGCCTTGCCGCTGCGGCGCGCAAAGGCATCCTGGTCAAGGGCGGTGTGTACTTGGAAGGTGGCTACAAACTCGACTACCTGGCCTTGGACAAGACCGGCACGATCACCCACGGCAAACCGGTGCAAACCGATTACCTGGCGCTGGACCCGAGCGTGGAAAATAGCGCACCGACCCTGGCCGCCAGCCTCGCCGCCCGTTCCGACCACCCGGTGTCGAGGGCGATTGCTGATGCGGCTGTGGATAAACAGCTGGCGCCGCAGGTTGTGGATAACTTCCAGGCGCTGCCGGGACGCGGTGTGCGCGGCGATATCGACGGCAAGACTTATCACTTGGGTAATCATCGCCTGGTGGAGGATCTGGGCCTGTGTTCACCGGAGCTGGAGGAACGACTCTTCGCCTTGGAAAAACAAGGCAAATCCGTGGTGTTGCTGCTCGACGGCATGGGCCCACTGGCGTTGTTCGCCGTGGCCGACACGGTGAAGGACTCCAGCCGCGAAGCCATCGGGCAATTGCATGACCTGGGGATCAAGACCCTGATGCTCACCGGCGACAATGCCCACACCGCCGAGGCGATTGCCGCGCAGGTGGGGATGGATCAGGCTCGGGGCGACCTGTTGCCGGAGGACAAACTGCGGGCCATCGAGGACTTGTACACCAAGGGACACCGCGTCGGCATGGTCGGCGACGGCATCAACGACGCCCCGGCCCTGGCCCGCTCGGAAATCGGCTTCGCCATGGCGGCGGCCGGGACCGATACGGCCATCGAGACCGCCGACGTCGCCTTGATGGACGATGACCTGCGCAAGATCCCGGCGTTCATTCGCCTGTCGCGGCAGACCTCAAGCATCCTGAAACAGAACATCGCCCTGGCGCTGGTGATCAAGGCGATCTTCCTCGGCGTGACCTTCGCCGGGTTCGCCACCATGTGGATGGCGGTGTTTGCCGATATGGGGGTGAGCTTGCTGGTGGTGTTCAATGGGTTGCGGTTGGTGCGTAAATAATGAAGTACGCCCAACTGAAGCCAAACACATAACCTGTGGCGAGGGGATTTATCCCCGCTGGGCTGCGCAGCAGCCCCCATAAGCAGCCAATCCGGTATGTCAGGTTGATTGAGATTGTCCTCTGAGAGGGGGCTGCTGCGCAGCCCAACGGGGATAAATCCCCTCGCCACAGTTAACTCACCTCACCATAAGACCTGCCTATTTCTCAATCCCGCTTCGGCTCGCGAATCTTGTACCAGGCCACATACAGCGCTGGCAGGAACAGCAGGGTCAACAACGTGGCAATGATGATCCCGCCGATCATCGCGTAGGCCATAGGTCCCCAGAACACTTCCCGGGCAATCGGGATCATCCCCAGGCTCGCCGCCGCCGCGGTGAGCAGGATCGGCCGTCGGCGGTGTTCGGTGGCTTCCACCACCGCGTCCCAGGGTTCGTAGCCGTCACGCTCGTATTCATCGATCTGGGTCACCAGGATCACCGAGTTACGGATGATGATGCCGATCAGCGCGAGGATCCCGAGGATCGCCACAAAGCCCATGGGCGTGCCCGTCGGCACCAACGCCAGCACCACGCCGATCAAGCCGAGGGGCGCGACGCTCGCCACCAGGAACAGCTTCTGCACGCTGTGCAGCTGGATCATCAGGAACGTCGCCATCAAAAACAGCATCAGCGGCACGACACTGGCGATCGGCCCCTGGGCCTTGCTGCTCTCTTCCACCGTACCGCCGGTGGCGACCTTGTAGCCCACGGGCAGGCCGGCGGCGAATTTGTCGATGTCCGGTTGCAACTGCTTCACCAGGTCGGTTGGCTGGATTTCATCGCGCACGGCGGCCTTGATGGTAATGGTCGGCTTGCGGTCGCGGCGCCAGACCAATGGCTGCTCCAGTTCATAGCGCACGGTGGCGAATGCCAGCAGCGGAATCGAGGTGCCGCTCGGCGTGACGATCTGCAGGTTCTGCAGGGTTTCCGGCGAGCCACGCTCGGCGTCGATGGCGCGCCCCACCACGTTGATCAGGTAGATATCGTCGTCGACCTGGGTCACCGGCGAGCCACTGACGATGCTGTTCATCAGCCGGGCGACGTCATCGGAGGACAAGCCCAGTTGCCGCGCCTTGTCCTGGGCGATGTCGATGCGCAGGACCTTGCCCGGCTCGTTCCAGTCGTAAATGATCTCGCCGATGTGCGAGTTCTTATCCAATTCGGTGGCCAGCTCGATGGCGTGCTTGCGCACCTGATCGATGTCCTTGCCGCTGACCCGGTACTGGATCGGCCGCCCCACCGGCGGGCCCATTTCCAGGGATTGCACATAGCTGCCGATCCCGACGAAGTCTTCGCGCAGGCGTTTTTGCAAGCGTTCGGTGAGCGCCGTGCGTGACTCCAGGCCCTTGCTGACAATCACCAGTTGCGCGTAGTACGGGTTCTGCAATTGCTGGTCCAGGGGCAGGTAGAAACGAATCGCGCCCTCGCCGATGTAGGTGCTCCAGCGCTCGATATCCGGGTCGTCCTTGAGCGTCGCTTCCAGGCGGTCGACGGCCTTGCGGGTCTCGTCCATCGAGGCGTTCTGCGGCAGGTTGAGATCCACCAGAATTTCCGGACGGTCCGAGGATGGGAAGAACTGGTTCTGCACGAAACGCATGCAGAACACCGCCAGCACGAACAGCAGCACCGTGATGCCGATGGCCCACCAGCGATTGCGCATCGCCCACAGCAGCCCGCCGTTGAACGCCCGGCCGATCCGCCCCGGCTCCTTGTCGTGGGGTTTTACGTTGGTGCTGAGGATGTGCACGCCGATCACCGGCGCGAACAGCACCGCGACGATCCACGACACCAGCATCGCCACGGCGATCACCGCGAACAGGGTAAAGGTGTACTCGCCCGCCGAGCTGGCGTTCAGGCCGATGGGCACGAAACCGGCCACGGTCACCAGGGTTCCGGTGAGCATCGGGAACGCGGTCGAGGTATAGGCGAACGTGGCCGCCTGGTCCTTGGTTTCGCCTTTCTCCAGGCGCGTGACCATCATTTCCACGGTGATCATCGCATCATCCACCAGCAGGCCGAGGGCGATGATCAACGCGCCGAGGGAAATCCGCTGCATGGTGATGCCGCTGTATTCCATGAACACAAAGACCATCGCCAGCACCAGCGGAATCGAACAGGCCACCACCAGCCCGGCGCGTATACCGAGGCTGACGAAGCTGACGATCAGCACGATCACCACCGCCTCGAACAGGGCGCTGGTGAAGCCGCCGACCGCCTCCTTCACCACTTCGGCCTGATCCGACACCGTGTGCACGCCAACGCCCACCGGCAGGTCGGCGGTCAGTTCGTTCATGCGCGCATGCAGGGCCTTGCCGAATTCCTGGATGTTGCCGCCCTTCTTCATCGCAATGGCGAGGCCGATGGCCGGTGTGCCGTTGAAGCGGAACATCGGCGTGGCCGGGTCGACGTAGCCGCGGCTGATGTCCGCGATGTCCGCCAGTCGATAGAACCGGTCATTGAGCCGCAGGTTGACGTTCGCCAGGTCTTTCTCCGACTGGAACTGCCCCGACGTGCGCACGGAAATCCGCTCGGGACCGGCGTCGATCACCCCGGCGGGTGTCACCGCGTTCTGCGATTGCAGGCTTTGCACCACCTGGCGTTGGTCGACTCCCAGCGCAGCGAGTTTGCGGGTCGAGAAGTTCAGGTACAGCACTTCATCCTGCTCGCCGATCATCTCCACCTTGCCGAGGCCGGGCACTTCGCGGATCTCGGCGCGCACCTGTTCCACGTAGTCGCGCAGCTGGCGCATCGACAGGCCGTCACCGGTGAATGCGTAGACCGAACCGTAGACATCACCGAACTCGTCGTTGAACCCCGGTCCTTGCAGGCCCTCGGGGAACTCGCCGCGAATGTCGTTGATCTTCTTGCGCACCTGGTACCAGATCTCGGGGATGTCCTTGGCGCTGGTGGTGTCGCGCAGGTACACGAACACCGTCGACTCCCCGGGCCGGGTGTAGCTTTTCACGTAGTCGAGGGAATCGAGCTCTTCGAGTTTCTTCTCGATGCGGTCGGTGACCTGCTTGAGGGTTTCTTCCTGGGTCGCGCCGGGCCAGCGCGTCTGAATGATCATGGTCTTGATGGTGAACGAGGGGTCCTCTTCACGCCCCAGGTTCATGTATGAGAACACGCCCATCAGCAAGGCGACGAACATCAGGTACCAGACGAACGACTGATGCCGCAGGGCCCATTCGGATAGGTTGAAAGGCCCTTTCATCGTGCTTCCTCGTCCAGTTTCACTTTCTGCCCCGGCTTGAGGCTGTTCACCCCGGCGCTGACCACGCGGTCGCCGGGCTTGATGCCGTTGGCCACCAGCACCGAGTCGGCCGAACGCTCCAGAATCTTCACGTCGCGGGGCGAAACGGTTTGGCTTTGCGGATCGATCAGCCAGATCCGCGCCTTGCCATCGACCTCTTGCAGGGCGCTGAGCGGCAGCTCGATACGCGGCTCGATGGCCGAGCTCAACGTCACGCTGATGGCGGTACCCAGGCGAAAGCCGGGCGGGGTGTCAGTCAGGGTCAGGCGTGCGCGGCGAGTCCGGGTGGCGCTCTGGGCCTGGGGCTCGATCTCGCGCACGATGGCGGTGGTGTGGGTGTCCGGGTCCAGTTGCGCGGCAACTTCGAACACCACGTCAGTCGGCAGGCGTTCGGCGAGCCCCGCCGGCAGGTCGATCACCGCTTCCTTGATGTCCGGGCGGGCCAGGGTCACCACTTGCTGGCCGGCGGTCACCACCTGCCCGGCTTCGGCGTTCCAGGCGGTGACGACGGCGTCGTGGTCGGTGCGCAGCTCACTGTAGTTGAGCTGGTCGCGGGCCTGCTCCACCGAGGCTCGCGCCTGTTCGAGGGCGGCACCGGTGGTTTTCAGGTCGGTCTGGGCAATGTCCAGCTGCGCCTGGGCACCGACGCCACGGTCGAACAACTGTTGCTGGCGACGGGCATTGGCCTGGGCGTTGATGTACTGCGCTTCGATCCGCGCCAGATCGCCCTGGGCGGCGCGCAACTGGTTCTGTTGATCGGTGGGGTCGAGGGTGGCGAGCAAATCGCCTTTCTTCACCTCGGCGCCGACATCGACGTTGCGGCTGGCGATCCGTCCGGGCACGCGGAAACCGACGTTGGTTTCGTAACGCGCCTGGATATTCCCGGCGAACCGGCCCAGGGCCTGTTGATCCAGGGCCCGGACTTCAACCGACAACACCGGACGCACCGGCTCCGGCGGCGCTTCTTCCTTGGAACAGGCCGCCAACAACAAGCCGACCGAGACCATCCACAAGCGCTTCATGGCTGGGCTCCTGTCGGGGATTTGTCATGGGTATTTTCGGCGATCTCGACCCGCACGCCGGGGTGCAGCAATTGTCCTCCCGCAGTGACGACTTTTTCGCCGCCCTTGAGGCCATCGCTGATGATGACCTTGCCGGTCAGGTAGCGGCCGACGGTGACGGTCTGCAACTGCGCCTTGCCTTCGTTATCCACCAGCCACACGGCCGGCTCACTGAGGTTTTTGGTCAATGCCGACCACGGCAGCTCGACAGCGGTCTTGCCTGCGGCCTTGGCCGTGGCACTGACCACCGACCCGAGGCGCATGCCCTCGGGCAGGTCGTTGAGGGTGACCTTGACCTGCACCGTGCCGGTCTGGGCGGACACCGCCGGGGTGACTTCACGCACCGTGCCGGTGGTCTTGATCTCCGGATTGTCCAGCAGGCTGATGACAATGCCCGACTCCGACGGTGGTTCGCGCAGCAGCGATTCGTAGATGTTGAACACCGCGTCGCGCTCGCCATCCCGGGCCAGGCTGAAAATCGGCTCCGTGGCCTGCACCACCTGACCGACCTCGGCCTGGCGCGCGGTGATGATGCCGGGTGCATCGGCGATCAGTGCGGTATAGCTCAGTTGTTCGCGAGCATTGGCCAACTGGGCCTGGGCCGCGGTCAGCGCGCTCTGGCTGCTGCGCAGTTGCGCCTGGGCCGCGTCGTATTCGCTCTGGCTGGTGTAGCCCTTGGGCAGCAGCTTCTGCTGGCGCACGAACGCCGCCGCACTCTGCTTGACCCGCGCCTGCTCAGCCGCGACCTGGGCCTCGGCGGAATCGACGTTGGTCTGCAAATCACGGGGATCGAGACGGGCCAGCACTTGCCGGGCCGAGACCCGGGCACCGACATCGACCTTGCGCTCGATAATCTTGCCGCCCACGCGAAACGACAAATCAGTCTGCACCCGCGCCTGGACATCGCCAGTGAGCGTCACCGAGGCAGCGTACTCGCTCGGCACGGCCTGCTGCACGAAAACCCGCGGCAAGGCTTTTTCCTCGGGTTTCTTATCACCACACCCCACCAACAACGCACACAAGCCCAGGCCAACTACCAGTTTGATTCGGGGACCAGCCATGCAGACTCCTTTGCGCTGTACGGACGTACCAGTGACGGATACGACTGTGAGCTTAGAACAGGGTTCCAAGGATGCACAGGGTACTGATGACGCAGAGGAAGTTGACGGGGTACTACGCGGATTAAACAGCGCCTGATAGACAGCAATCGTCGGATCGCCGCCCGGAGCAGGCTCCCACAGGGGGACTGTGGTCGATCTGTAATTTCGACTCCACACCCACCCAAAGTGGCGAGGGAGCTTGCTCCCGCTGGCCTGCGAAGCAGGCCCTGCATTTCTTCAGGCAAACAGCATGTACCGGTTTTGCGGCTGCTGCGCAGCCGAGCGGGAGCAAGCTCCCTCGCCACGGGTATGGGTTGTCTGGGCTGACGTCTTCGCGAGCAGGCTCGCTCCCACAGTTGGGTCGAAGTACGGCCGGGAGGGATAGGTCGGCCGTCAGGCCGCCTTCGCGAGCAAGCCCGCTCCCACAGTTGGATCGGGGTAGACCCGCAAGAAACAGGTCGGCTGTTAGGCCGCCTCGCTTTCGCTTTGCTTTGCTTTGCTTTGGCTTTTGATCTGGGCGCCCCGTTAACCACGACGGCCGAACGCAGGCATTGCGCAGTGGGCATCCCGGCATGGATGCCGGGATAGCCGCGCTGGGCCATGGATGGCCCTTCGCGGCGGGCCCACGGAGCAATGCCTTCGTTCGGGAACACCTCGCCCAGGCGAGGTGCCTAGTGGTGGGGCGAAGCCTTTTTTGCTTACTTTTTTTGGCGTTTGAAAAAAAGTGAGCCGCCGTCAGGGCGGAACCGTCAGCCGCCGTTACCGCAGCAACGGATATGTACCCGGTCAATCACCCCTGCCACTTCCCCCCCTCAACAATCACACTCTCCGGCCGAGTCTCATCACTCAACTCCTTGCGCACATACTGGTCATACAGCTTGAGCAGATACTTCTCCTCCCCCAGCTTCGCCAGCTCGGCATTCACCCAATCACGCAGCTCGATATTGCCCTTCTTCACCGCCGGCGCAATCGGCGCTTCAGCGCCCAGCGTCTGGCTCAGCACACGATAGCCAGGATTCTGCTTGGCCCAGCTGAACAACACCAGATTGTCCTGGGCATAGGCATCGCCACGCCCATTGGCCAGCGCTTGCAGGGACTCGGAGTTTTTCTCGAACTTGAGCAGTTTCCAGTCCGGATGATTCTTGGTCAGCCAGATATCCGCCGTGGTACCGGTGGTGACGATGGTGGTACGGGTCGCCAGATCATCCAGGTTCTTCACCTCGCTGGCCTGTGGCACCAGCGCCTGCACGGCGACTTTCAGGTTGGGGTTGGTGAACTCCACCGCTTCCTTGCGCTCCGGCGTCACAGTCATGTTGGCCAGGATCAGGTCGACCTTGTCACTTTGCAGGAACGGAATCCGGCTCGCCGGTTCAACCGCGACGAACTCGACCTTGTTTTCATCACCCAGCAGATCCTTGGCAAAACGGCGGCCAATGTCGGTATCGAAGCCGACATAGCGGCCGGTCTCGTCGACGAACCCGAACGGCGGTTTGTCGGTGAAGACACCGACGATCAGTTTGTCCCGCGCCTTGATCTTTTCCAGGTAGCTGGCCGGCGCCGTACTCTGGGTGGCAGCTTTGGGCTTGGGTGGCTCTTCGGTCTTGTTGCAGCCAGCCAGCAAGGCAAGACCAAGCAACGGCAGTAACAGCAAAGCGGATTTGGCAGTTTTCATGGCAGTTCCAGTTCCTTTGTTTGAGTCGTTTTGGGTAGTGCGGCGACGTAGGAGAACTTCTCCAGGAACTGCTGCGCTCGTGCGGTTTGCGGGTTCGTAAAGAAAATCTCGGGCGGGTTCTGCTCAAGGATGCGCCCGGCATCCATGAACACAATGCGGTCGGCCACGGCGCGGGCGAAGGCCATTTCATGGGTGACGATCAACAGCGTCATGCCTTCGCGGGCCAGGCCCTGAATGACTTCCAGCACCTCCTTGACCATTTCCGGGTCGAGGGCGGCGGTGACTTCATCGAACAACATGACCTTGGGGTTCATGCACAGCGAACGCACGATGGCGATGCGTTGCTGCTGGCCGCCCGAAAGCTGCCGCGCGAAGGCATCGCGTTTGTCCAGCAGCCCCACTCGGGCCAGCAAGGCTTCAGCCTGGGCACGCGCTTCGCGGCGGTCGCGATTCTGCACTTTGACCGGACCGAGCAGCAGGTTATCGAGCACGTTCATGTGCGGGAACAAGTGGTAGCTCTGGAACACCATCCCGATCTGCTGCCGTACTTCGCGCCAATCGGTGTCTTTGTCCAGCAACTCGCGACCAGCAAACTTCAGGCTGCCACTGTGGGCCACTTCCAGACCGTTGAGGCAACGCAACAGCGTACTTTTTCCGCAGCCACTCGGACCGAGGATGACGATCACTTCGCCCGGCTTCACTTGTAGGTCGATGCTGTTGAGCACCTGCTGGTCGCCGAAAAACTTGTTGAAACCCTTGAATTCGATCAATGCGCTCATGCGTGTGTCCAGCGCCGCTCCAGGACCCGCGAAGCGGCCGAGAGCGGGTAGCAGATGAAGAAGAAAAACAGGAACAGCGCCCCGTAGATCAGCACGGATTCGTAGGTGCGCTCGATGATTTGCTGGCCGACCTTGATCACATCCACCACGCCGATCAGCACCGCCAGGGAACTGGTCTTGATGATGCGGGTGTAGACGTTGATGGTCGGCGGCGTCATGCGCCTGAGCGCTTGTGGCAACAGGACGTAGCCATAGAGTTGCGGGCCGTCCAGGCCGATCGACAACCCCGCCTCGCGCTGGCCGCGGGGCAGCGAATGCAAGGCGCCGCGCGCCACCTCGCCCACTTCAGTGGCGCCCCATAACGACAACACCAGGACTGCGCACCAGAAGCTGGGAATGCTCAGGCCGAAGAAAATCGGCAAGCCGAAGAACAGCAGGTACAACCAGACCAGCACCGGAATCGCCCGGAACAGCTCAAGGTAGACCCGCAGGATCGCGTCCAGCCACTTGACCTTCAGCGTGCGCAGCACGCCGTAGAGCACTCCGCCCAGGGTGCTGATGACGATGCCCAGCAAGGAAATCGACAAGGTTTGCGCAGCGCCCTTGCCCAACTGCGGCAACGACACCCACAGCAACTCAAGACCCGAACTGGCCATGCTGGAGCCTCCTTTCCAGACGACTGAGCAACAACGACAACGGCAGGAACAGCAGCACGCAAATCAACGTCAGCACAGCGAGCATTTCGTAGGTTTTGTAATAGAGCGCGATGTAGCTCTTGGTGGTGTAGAGGACCTCAGGCACCGCCACGGCCGAGACCACGGTGGTTTCCTTGAGCAGGAAAATGAAATTGGCGAACAGCGACGGCAGGCTGAGGATCCCGGCCTGGGGCAGGATCACGTAGCGCAACAATTGCCCGTGGGACAACCCGATGGAGCGACCGGATTCCAGTTGCGCCTGGGGCACCGCTTCCACGCCGGCGCGCAGCACTTCGGTGAGGTAGGCCCCGCCCAGGAACGTCATGGTGATGATCGCGGCCGCGAACCCCGAGACCTTGATGCCCAGGGCCGGCAATGCGAAGTAGACGAAGAACAGCTGGATGAGCAGCGGCGTATTGCGCGCCAGCTCCACGTACAACCCGACCAGGCGTTGCAGGTAAGGGGTGCGCCAGACCAGGATCGTGGTATTGAGCAACGCCACCAGCAGCGACGTGACGATGGCCACCAGGCCGACCTGCAGCGTAACGCCCACGGCCTTGAAAAACGCCGGCAGGGTGCTGAGGATAAAAGCGTAATCGAAGTTCATCGGCCATCCTGGACATCGCTCGGTAAGCGACGCTCGTGCAATCCAAGGGCAGCGGGTAACCGCCCGGCAGGCAGCGACTTTAAAGGCATAAGAAGCGAACTTTAAATACCGTTAAAGCATATTGATATCACGCAAAAAACTATCCCGTAACATTTGCCGGGACCGCGTAACGGGACTATTTTCTTTGCGCGCAGGAAGAGTTCTGGATGTTCCTGCAAGGATGCACAGCCTCCGGCCAGATCCGGCCGAATCACACAAGGAAGAACACATGGCAAACGTAAACGTGCCGCAGCGACTGGACCCGCAGGAAATAGTGAAATTGCTGGTGGCGTTGCGCAGGGCATTGAAGGCCAACGTGGCCTGAGCCATGGATAAATGGCCACCTGTGGAACGCGCACAAAAAAACGCCGACGCTGCCACAGCCGTCGGCGTTCAAACCGTGAAAGGGTCTACCGCTCGAATCAGAACGCCGGCAGTACCGCGCCGCTGTATTTCTTCTCGATGAAGGCCTTCACTTCCGGGCTGGTCAGAGCCTTGGCCAGCTTCTGGATGGCCGGGCTGTCCTTGTTGTCCGGACGGGCCACCAGGAAGTTCACGTACGGCGAATCCGAACCTTCGATCACCAGCGCGTCTTTAGCCGGGTTCAGGCCTGCTTCCAGCGCGTAGTTGGTGTTGATCAGGTCCAGGTCAACCTGGTCCAGAACCCGCGGCAGCATGGCCGATTCCAGTTCCTTGAACTTGAAGTTGTGCGGGTTCTTGGCGATGTCTTTCGGCGTTGCCAGGGCGTTTTTCGGATCCTTGAGCTCGATCAGGCCGGCCTTCTGCAACAGAAGCAGAGCACGCCCGCTGTTGCTGCCCTCGTTAGGCAGCGCGATGGTCGCGCCGTTTGGCAGGTCAGCCAGCTGCTTGTACTTCTTCGAGTAGCCGCCGAACGGTTCAACGTGAACGCCGATCACCGTCTCCAGGTGCGTGCCTTTGCCTTCGTTGAAGTTTTTCAGGTACGGCAGGGTCTGGAAGTAGTTGGCGTCCAGGCGCTTCTGATCGACCTGTACGTTAGGTTGCACGTAGTCGGTGAAGACCTTGATTTGCAGGTCCACGCCTTCTTTGGCCAGGGTCGGCTTGATCAGCTCCAGAATCTCAGCGTGTGGCACCGGGGTCGCCGCCACCACCAGTTTCTCTGCTGCCTGGGTCAGGCCCGAGGTCAGGGCTGCCGCCAATGCGGTGAACAACAGAACCTTTTTCATGCAGTGTCCTTATCGAAAATCACAGTCGTCAATGGACGACGGCCTAGGGGTGAGGGTGCCAGCGAATTGCTATCGCTGGCGTGAAGCGGACAATACCGACATTTTTTATGCCTTAACAATATCTTTTATTCAAGTTCATATTCATTTTACTCATATAGGAAAAACGATCCTGTGGCGAGGGAGCTTGCTCCCGCTCGGGTGCGTAGCAGCCGTAGATTTTTTAGGGCCGCTTCGCAGCCCAGCGGGAGCAAGCTCCCTCGCCACAGGGGGTCTATAGCGTTTGATCGAGCCGGGTAAGCAATGCCTTGAGCGCCGTACGTTCAGTCTCTGTACCGCGAGCAATCACATGCGCCAGCTGCTGCTCGATCGCTTCCAACGGCGAAGGCTGGAGCGGCAGGTTCAAATGCTCCGGTAAGATCTCATCGCCACCGCTGACCAGCAGCGCGAAGTGAATGACGTTTTCCAGCTCGCGGGTGTTACCCGGCCAGCTGTGCCGTTCCAGGGTGCGCTGCGCCGCCTCGCTGATCAGCGGCACGCTCAGGTCCAGGCGCTGGCTGTAGATGCCCAGGAAATACTCGGCCAGGGACAGGATATCGCCCACCCGCTCGCGCAGGGCCGGTAGTTCGAGTCTGCCTTCGCTGAGGTAATGATAGAGCCGCTCGTTGAATTTCCCGGCGGCCACCGCTTGCGCCAGGTCGATACTGGTGGCCGCCACCAGCCGCACATCCACCGGGCTAGGTTGCGGAGCACCGACGCGGGTGACTTCGTGGTTCTCCAGGGCCGCCAGCAACTTGGCCTGGATCGGCAGCGGCAAATCGCCGATTTCGTCCAGGTAGAGGGTGCCGCCGTTGGCCGAGCCAAACCAGCCGGCGCGACTGCTGGCCGAGCCGCTGTAGCTGCCGGCGGCGTAGCCGAACAGCTCGGCGTCGGCGTAGGTCGGGCTGATGGCGCCGCAATTGACCGAGACGAACAACCCGCCACGATCACTTTCGCGGTGGATATGTCGGGCCAGCAACTCCTTGCCGGTACCGGTTTCGCCGCGTATCAGCACCGAGACCGCTCGCGGGGCCAGTTGCCCCAGCTCCTGGCGCAACTGGCGCGAACGTGGGTCGACGAACACCAGCGCCTTGGCGCGAATGCTCAGGGGGCTTTTTTCCGCATCGGGAAAAGTCAGCAGTGGCTGACCGAAGGTTTCATGCAAGCTCATGGCAGTCTCCCGCCCCAAACCGCCGGGAGACGGGAGGGCGTCAAAAAAATTCAGGCGCGTCGCAGGGCGTGTTGCTCCATGCGGTTTTGCAGGCGATAGAGGTAAGCGAAACCCTGCTCCCAACGCTGATGGCCGGACTTCACATTGATGTGTCCCGCCCCGGCCAGGATCCCGGCCTCGGCTCCCCAGTTGCGTGCCAGCTCCAGGGCCCGCGGGGCACTCACGGCGGCGTCGTTGTCCGAGCTGACCACCTGGCTCGGGAACGGCAGCAGGTCGGTGGGGATCGGCGCGAAATTACGCAGCGCCGGAACGCACGCAGGACGTTCCACATCCGCCGGCGCCACCAGCAACGCCCCGCGCACCTGCCGCAAAAATTGCACCGGCGCGGTGGCGGCCCAATGGGCGACGGTGATGCAGCCCAGGCTATGGGCAATCAGGATCACCGGAGTGCTGTCAGCGGCAATCGCTTCGGCCAACGCCGCCACCCAGTCTTCGCGCCGAGGCGTCAGCCAGTCGGCCTGCTCGACCCGGGCACTGTTGGGCAGACTGTTCTGCCAGTGGGTTTGCCAATGGTTTTCCGGCGATCCTTGCCAGCCCGGCACAATCAGGTAGCGAATCGATTCGTTGCGCATGGGTGCTCTCCTGCGTGTCTGTTCACGGAGGAGTATAGGGAGGAGATTTATATTGTTTAAGGAATAAGAAGCTATTTATTAATAACTAACAGTTATCTTCATGATCAGCGCGGTCAACTGTGGGAGCGAGCCTGCTCGCGATAGCGGTATGGCAGTCAATGAAGATATTGAATTCAAGTCCGCAATCGCGAGCAGGCTCGCTCCCACAGGGGGCCGGGTTTCTTCAGGGGTATTACTCGCTTCGTCCTTTGCGCAACATCACATCCAACTGATCCACCACCACCGCCCAGTCAGCATCCTCGAGGATTTCGTCGCGCAGCAATTGCTTCTGGCTCTCGCTCCAGAAGAACGCATCCGCCAGGTGCAGCCCGGGCTTGAGGGGGGAATGGGTGGCGATGAACTGGTCGATGCTTTGGGCATCGTCGGCCAGGCCCAGCTGTTTGAACAGTGCCGGAAGCGTGTGGATCGAGGTTTCCATGAGGAGCTCCTGACCATGAACGGGGTGTTGGATGGTTTCCTCAGTCTAGCCCCGGACCGCTTCCAGGCTGATCAAAATTCAATCAGGCCCGCGCAATCCCCTGTGGCGAGGGAGCTTGCCCCCGCTGGGCCGGTCCGACGCCTCGGGCGAAGCGGCCCTAAAAAATTTTACGGCTGCTACGCAACCGAGCGGGAGCAAGCTCCCTCGCCACAGAAGCAACTCTGTTCAGGAATTTCTCAATTTCTCCAGCGCTTCATAGGGCCCGCGCGCCCAGCGCTCCACCCGCTCACGCAACAACTGCGAAGCCTCCCGGCGTTTGTCCGCACTGTCGCCGACAAACACTTGCGCCGGCTGCTTGGCATGCAAACCGACCGTTGCGAACGCTTGCCGGCATCGTTCGTCATCCAAGCGAAAGAACGCTGCCAACCTGCCGGCCATCGCCGCCGGGAGCTCGCTGTAGTTCACCCCCGTTGCGCTAAATTCCCGGCAATGCTCCAACCCCGTCTGTAACAACCGTCCCACCCGCCGCGCGATGAAATCTTCCTGGCCAATGAATGGCAGCCCATCATCCAGCACGCTCGCTCCGATCATCCCCGGCACCATGTGCATGCCGGGGCGGCGCAGGTGGGACACGGCGACCTCCAAGGGGTCGCGGTACAAAAACAGCCAGGGCGTGTCGGGAAAGCACTCACGCAGCAGTGGCAGCTCACCGATGTTCCAGGCGTCGAGCTTGATCACCAGGCGTTGCTCGACGCCCCGGCGGCGCTGCCCGTAGGCCGACAGCAAGCCCTTGAGCGCGGCGCGGCGTTCGGCACCAGGCAAGTCGCTGCGCAGCAGCCTGTCCAACGGCGGCGGTTCGGAGATGACGATGTGGTCTTCCAGTTGCGCCAGCATCTGGCTGATCAGTGTCGAGCCGCAACGCGAGGCATGGAAAATGAACGCGCTGGGTGCCAGGCCGGGGCTCTGTTGCTGCCACTGGCTGAGCACATCCAAGGCTGTCTGGCGGCGGAACACCTGGTTGAAGGGCAGGCGCAGCGCGTCTTCCACGGCATCGCCAAAGAACGGCTGTGACAATCGCGCCTCACCGAACCAGCACCAATCCACATGCCACTGCCCGAGCGCCTGTCCTACGCGGATCGGCAACCAACCGTGCAGGTTCAGGCCTTCCATTGCTCGTTCCACTGTCGGCGACCGTGACGCATGGCCGAGCGTAGTTCTTGCGGGGTGAAGTGCAGCCCCAATTCGGCGCCGAGCGCGATTGCCCGCTCCATGAACGCATCTACGTCATGCAGCTGCTGCAAGGTTCGGGCAAGTCGAGGATCAGTCTCTACGCGCTGCTGGAAACGGGCCAGGTCGCTTGGCCCGACGCCGGCAGCAGGCGTGGTGGGCAGCCCTTCGGCAATCTGCTGTTCCAACCATGGCCCGGGACGACAATCGAGCACCAAGTGAATGCGTGATGCTTCAAGGCTGCGATTGGCAACGCGATGGGGCCGTGACAGATCAAGAAACCAACATTCGCCCGCGCTCATCGGAACGCGCTGGCCATCCAGCCAGAAATCCACCTCGGGCGAGCTGAGCAGCGGAACGTGCAGGCGCAGGTCGGCATCCGGCCCGCCCAGGTCATAATCGCGATGTTCGTGGATCCGCCCGCCCGGCCCCAACCGCAGCAGCCGGGCCGAGACAATCTCCAGTGGCCAATCCTGCAACGCCTGACGCCAGCGGTTGTCCCTCGACCAAGGTGCGCGGTGCAGGGGTTCGGCGGCTCCCGGGGACAACTCGGTCAAGGCATCGGCCGCCGAAATCAGCGCCACACCGCTCCAGTCGCCGCTGTAATAGGCACTGTTGAAGTGCCCTTGCCAACGCTCGTCCTCAACGGCGGCCAGGGCCTGCAACAGCAACGGCAGGTCCACCGTCAGCGGCAGCCGGGAAAACGCCGGGCGCTCCATTACCGAGCGCCGGTTATTGCGTCACCGGGGCAGTCGGCACGGCGATATTGCCCTGGGCCCAGGCGGCTTCGCGGTTAGCCAGTGCGGTGGCAATCGACTGGACTTCGGTCGATTGCACTTCGTTCGGCAGCGGGTCGAGGCCGGCGCTGGCGAAGATCTGGCCATAGGCGTTGCGCAGGTCGGCATAGGACAGGTCGCGCCGCAGATCAGCCTGCAAAGTGTTCAGTTCACCCTGAATCAGATCCAGCTCACCAATACCGGCGGCCTGATGCCGACTGCGCAACTGGCCGACGATCTGCCCGTCAATGTCAGACAGCTGCTGGTTGGTCTTGAACTGGCGCAATGCTTCACGGTAATTGGCGTTGGCAACGTACAGCTGCGCCAATACCGCGATGGACATCGCCTGGCGCCGCGCCGCCGCCACTTCTTCACCGGCCTTCGCCACGTCGATGGCCGCCGGGGCGGAGATCACGTTGAACAGGTTCCAGGTGACCTTCACGCCATAGTCCGCCCAGCCCTGCTCCACCAAAAACGAGTTGCTGTCGTAATGCCCGCCGGCGGAGAACTCCAGCCCCGGCAGCAGGCGCAGCATCGCCTTGCGGGTCTCGGCTGCGGTGATGCGCGTCTGGTAATCCTGCTCGCGCAGTTCCGGACGGCTGGTCAGCGCCTCCTGTTCGAGTTGGGCCATGTCGACCTTGAGCTCCGGAATGTCGTACTCATCCGGAGTCGCCAGGGTCAGCTCGGTGCCCAGGGGCAGGTTGATCAGGGTCGCCAGTTCGGTCTTGGCCAGGGACAGCGCCCGACGCTGCTCCTCTAGCTGGCGGGTGGCCTGGATCAGCGAGCGCTGGTACGCCAAGGCCTGCACCGGGTCACCGATGCGCTGCTCGCTCATGCTCTGGCTGTTGCCCCGCGCCGCTTCGACCCGGGCCATCAGGCTGTCGATCTGCTTGAGCAGACGCTCGGCGGCCATGGCCCGCCAATAGGCCGAACGCACGTCCTGGACAATGGTGTTGATCACCTTGCGCCGACGCTCCTGCACGATCAATCGCTGATCGCCGGCCTGCTTGGCGCTGATGTAGCTGACGCCGAAATCGAGCACGTTCCAGACCATGGTCAGGTCCGCTACCTCGCGGTCGCGGTCCTGGGAAGTCGACGGTTCCAGGGACTGAGTACCGGTTTCCACGCTCTGGCTGCTGGAGGCATTGACGTTGTTGCGGCCTACATAGCCGGCATCCAGCGCCATGCGCGGCAGCATGTCGAAGCTGGCCAGGTCGAGCTGACGCTTGGCCAGGGCTTCTTCCATGATTTTCAGGCGGCCTTCGAGGTTGTACTTCACCGCCCGGGCCATGGCCTGGTGCAGGGTCAGCGGACCGCTCAACGGCTCCTGGCCTTTGTACATGTTCTGCAGATCGGTACGGGCGCGCTGTTCGCTGACGCTTCGATCGATCGGCTCGCTGGTCACTGCACAACCGCTGACTACCAACGCCAGCGCACTCACTGCGAATAACTTCTGACTTCTATTCATTCCCTGGATTGCCCCTGGCTGCCCAACGTATTTTTTAGATTTTTTCAGGCCTGGACGACCTGTTGTAGAGCCATTGCCAGGCTTTCGACCCGGCGTTGTTCAGTGTCCTTGATATGTTGCAGTTGCTGGCCGAGGGTCGGTGCGCCGAATACGCCACGCATGCCTTGGGAAACATCCCCACCCTGCATCGACGGGCTACCGAAGGCGTTCATCGATTCACTTTCAGCGCCCGAATCGTGGTTGAACAACGTCGAAATCGTGCTGCTGCCGAACACCCCGCCATCACCGCCACCAAACCCCAGGAAGCCATGACCCGAGCCATCGCCGGCCGCATCGTTGCCGAAGACCTGAGCGATGTAGCTCGGCGCCAGTGCGCCATGGTTGATGAAAATGCTCCCGATCGGCTGCAAGCCCCCGCCTACATCGCGTTGTTCGAACAGCGGCGGGAAGCCCAGCGGCGTGCCCAGGTTACCGGTTGGCGGCGCGAAGACGATCGGTTGCAACGGCACCTCGGACGGTGGCGTGACCGTGACCGGGTCCGTGGTCAGGAACTCCGGTGGCGGCTTCACATCGTTGGGCACCACGGTGTCGATCGCATAATTGTTGGACACCGCCACACTGGCCCCGGCGTTGCCCGACAGGTCGCTGACGTTGCTGGTGTCCAGGGCAATGAAGTTGCTCGGGTCGGTGAGGTTCGCCGTCGGGGTGAACGTCGCGGTCCAGGTCCTGCCACCGTCGCTGCTGGTCAGGTTGGTCAGTTCACCGTTGGTGACGCTGAGATCCGACAGGTCGAAATTGCTCACTGCCTCGCTGAAGGTGAAGGTCACCTGGGTGGTCTCGCCCACGGCCAGGTTCGAATCGGCGACGACGATGGTCGCCGTCGGCCGGGTGGCGTCGAGCGCATAGTTGCTGGAGATCGCGATGCCCGCCCCGGCATTGCCGGCGATGTCCTGCACGGTGCCGGCGTCGAGCAGGATCAGGTTGGTGGCATCGTTGACCCCCGCCGTCGGCGTGAGGGTTGCGGTCCAGGTCAGGCCGCCGTCGCTGCTGGCAAGGTTGGACAACACGCCATTGGCCACGCTGATATCGGACAGATCGAAGCCGGTCACCGCCTCGGTGAAGCTGATGGTCACAGTGGTGGTCTGGCCGATGCCCAGGGTGGTATCGCCCAACGTGATCGTGGCGCCAGGGCGAACCGTGTCGATCGCGTAGTTGTTGGAATTCACCACACCAACACCACTGTTGCCCGAAACGTTGACCACACCGCTGGTATCAAGGCTGATCAGGTTGCTGGTGTCGGTGATGGCGCCCGCCGGAGTGAAGGTTGCCGTCCAGGTGATGCCGCCATCGGAGGAAGAAACGTTGCTCAGGGTACCGTTGCTCACGCTCAGGTCGGCATTGTCGAACCCGCTGACCGCTTCCGAGAAGGTGATGGTCACCAGCGAGGTTTCCCCGACCCGCAGGGCATTGTCGGCGACCACGACGGTGGCCGTCGGCACTCGGGTTTCGACCGCGTAGTTGGCCGAGTCGGTGGTGCCGGTCCCGGTGTTGCCGGCGGCATCGCTCACACCGCTGTTGTCCAGGGTGATCAGGTTGGTGGCATCGGTCATGCCCAGGGTCGGCGTAAACGTCGCGGTCCAGGTCAGGCCGCCGTCGCTGCTGCTGACGGCGCTCAGGGTGCCGTTGGCCACGCTCAGGTCATCGTTGGTGAAACCGGTGACCGCCTCGCTGAAGGTGATGGTCACCTGCGCGGTTTCGCCCGGCCTCAATGTTGAATCGCTGAGCACGATCGTAGCCGTCGGACGCTCGGTATCCAGTGCGTAGTTGTTGGAATCGGTGGTGCCACTACCGGTGTTGCCCGCCAGGTCGGCGACGCCGCCGTTGGCGAGGGTGATCAGGTTGCTGGTGTCGCTGACGCCACCGGCCGGCGTAAAGGTGGCAGTCCAGGTGATGCCGCCGTCGCTGCTGCTCAGCCCGCTCAGGGAACCATTGGCAACCGTCAGGTCGGCAGCGGTGAAACCGGTCACTGCCTCACTGAAGGTGATGGTCACCAGCGAGGTCTCGCCAGCGGCAATGGCCGTGTCGGCGACGACGATGGTCGCGGTGGGGCGCACGGTGTCGACGGCGTAGTTGTTGGAGTCGGTGGTGCCGACCCCGGCGTTGTTCGCACCGTTGCGCACCCCGGTGTTGTCCAGGGTGATCAGGTTGCTGGTATCGGAAACACCGACGCTCGGGGTGAAGGTTGCGGTCCAGGTGACGCCGCCATCGGACGACGAAACGTTGCTCAACGTACCGTTGCTGATGGTCAGGTCACTGTTGTCGAAGCCGTTCACCGCTTCGCTGAAGGTGATGGTCACCAGCGAGGTCTCACCGATGCTCAGGGAGGTGTCAGCCACCACGATGGTGGCGGTCGGCACCTGGGTGTCGACGGTGTAATTGGCCGAACTGGTGGTGCCGGTCCCGGCGTTGCCGGCCGCATCGCTCACCCCGGTGTTATCGAGGATGATCAGGTTGGTCGCGTCTCGCGTGCCGGTCGCCGGGGTGAACGTCGCCGTCCAGGTAATGCCGCCATCGCTGCTGCTGACCGCGCTCAGGGTGCCGTTGGCAACGCTCAGGTCATCGTTGGTGAAACCGGTCACGGCTTCGCTGAAGGTGATGGTCACCAATGAGGTTTCGCCGGCACTCAGGTTGGCGTCAGCCATGACAATCGTCGCGGTCGGGCGCTGGCTGTCGAGGCTGTAGTTGTTGGAATCGGTGGTGCCGCTGCCGACGTTACCCGCCAGGTCAGCAACACCGCCGTTGGTGAGGGTGATGATGTTGCTGGTGTCGGTGATGCCATTGGTCGGCGTGAACGTGGCGGTCCAGGTGATACCGCCATCGCTGCTGCTCAACCCGCTCAAGGAGCCGTTGGCAGCCGTCAGGTCGGCCGTGGTGAAGCCGGTCACCGCTTCGCTGAAAGTGATGGTCACCAGCGAGGTCTCGCCAGCGGCAATGGCCGTGTCGGCCACGACGATGGTCGCGGTTGGGCGCACGGTGTCGACGGCATAGTTGTTGGAGTCGGTGGTGCCAACCCCGGCGTTGTTCGCGCCGTTGCGCACGCCGGTGTTATCCAGCGTAATGACGTTGCTGGTATCGGAAACACTGGCGCTCGGCGTGAACGTCGCCGTCCAGGTGACGCCGCCATCGGACGACGAAACGTTGCTCAACGTACCGTTGCTGATGGTCAGGTCACTGTTGTCGAAGCCGTTCACCGCTTCGTTGAAGGTGATGGTCACCAGTGAGGTTTCACCGATGCGCAACGACGAATCGCTCACCACGATGGTTGCCGTCGGTACATTGGTGTCGATCTGGTAGTTGTTGGAACTGGTGGTGCCGGTCCCCGTGTTGCCGGCCGCGTCGCTGATGCCGGTGTTGTTCAACACGATGACGTTGGTGGTGTCGACGACCCCGAGGGCTGGCGTGAAGGTAGCGGTCCAGGTGATGCCGCCATCACTGCTGCTGACCGCGCTCAGCGTGCCGTTGGCGACGGTCAGGTCGGAATTGTCGAAGCCGGTGACGGCCTCGCTGAAGGTGATGGTCACCAGCGAGGTCTCGCCGACGCTCAGCGCGTTGTCGGCGACCACGATGGTCGCGGTCGGGCGCTGGGTATCGACGACATAGTTGTTCGAATCAGTGGTTCCGGAGCCGGCGTTGCCCGCGCCGTCCGTGACACCGGTGTTGTCCAGGGTGATCAGGTTGCTGGTGTCGGAGAGGCCGGCCGCAGGCGTGAAGATCGCGGTGTAGGTGATGTTGTCGCTGGTGCTCAGCCCGCTCAGGCTGCCGTTGGCCGCGGTCAGATCGGCCAGGCTGAAACCGGTCACGGCCTCGCTGAAGGTGATGGTCACCAATGAGGTTTCACCCGCACTCAACGTGCTGTCGGCCACCACGATGGTCGCGGTGGGCCGTTGCGTGTCGATGGCGTAGTTGTTGGAATCGGTGGTGCCGCTGCCGAAGTTGCCGGCCGCGTCCTGCACGCCGGTGTTGTCCAGGGTGATCAGGTTGCTGGTGTCACTGATGCTGGCCGTCGGCGTAAAGGTAGCCGTCCAGGTGATGCCGCCGTCGGCGCTGCTCAGGCTGGAGAGCGAGCCGTTGGCAATGGTCAGGTCGGAGGTCGTCAGGCCGGTCACGGCCTCGTTGAAGGTGATGGTCACCAGCGAGGTTTCGCCGATACTCAGCGCGCTGTCGGCCACCACGATAGTCGCGGTCGGGCGCTGGGTGTCGATGGCGTAGTTGTTGGAGTTGGTGGTGCCAGTGCCGGCGTTGCCCGCCGCGTCCAGCACGCCGGTATTGGCCAGGACGATCAGGTTGGTCGCGTCATTGACGCTGGCACTCGGCGTCAGGGTCGCGGTCCAGGTGATACCACCGTCGCTGCTGCTCAGTCCGCTCAAGGAACCGTTGGCGACTGTCAGGTCGGCCAGGGTGAAGCCCGTCACGGCCTCGCTGAAGGTAATGGTCACCAGCGAAGTTTCGCCAGCGCTCAGCGCAGTGTCAGCGACCACGATGGTCGCGGTGGGGCGCAATGTATCGACGGCATAGTTATTCGAGTCGGTCGTGCCGATATTCCCGTTCCCGGACAGATCGGCAATGCCGCCGCTGTTCAACGTGATCAGGTTCGTGGCGTCGCTGATGCTGGCGCTCGGGGTCAGTGTCCCGGTCCAGGTGATGCCGCCATCGCTACTGCTCAACCCGGTGACCGTGCCGTTGGCGACCGTCAGGTCGGCGGTGGTGAAGCCGGTGATCGCCTCGCTGAAGGTGATGGTCACCAGCGACGTTTCGCCAACGCTCAACGCAGTATCGGCAACCACGATAGTGGCCGTCGGACGGGCGGTGTCGATGGCATAGTTGTTCGAGTTGGTGGTACCCACACCGGCATTGCCGGACAGGTCGGCGACCCCGGTGTTATTCAGAATCACCAGGTTGGTGGTGTCGGTGACACTGGCGTCCGGGGTCAGGGTCGCGGTCCAGGTGATACCGCCGTCGGCGCTGCTCAAGCCGCTGAGCGTACCGTTGGCCACCGTCAGGTCGGCGGTGGTAAAGCCGGTCACCGCCTCGCTGAAGGTGATGGTCACCAGCGACGTTTCACCGACCCGCAACGCCGTGTCGGCCACCACGATGGAAGCGGTCGGCGCCACGGTGTCGTTGACCACGTAGTTGTTCGAGTTGGTAGTGCCCACCCCGGCGTTGCCGGCCAGGTCCGCAACACCGGTATTGTCCAGGGTGATGACGTTGGTGGTGTCGGCAATGTTGCTGGCCGCCGTCAGCGTGCCGGTCCAGGTGATGCCGCCGTCGCTGCTGCTCAGGGCGCCGACCGTGCCGTTCTGCACCGTCAGGTCGGACGCGGTGAGGCCCGTCACCGCCTCGGAGAAGGTGATCGTCACCAGCGAGGTGCCGCCGGAGTTCAGGTTGGTGTTGGCCACCACGACAGTCGCAGTGGGCGGAGTCTCGTCCGGCACATAGTTGGTGTTGATGGTGCCGCCGTCGCCATAGACATTGGCGACCGAGGCCGGCGTGACACCGGCAGTGCCGGCACTGGTTCCGCCAACGCCACTGCCACCGACGTTGCCGGACATCGCCGCGAAGTTGGCGGCAGTGATCAGGATCGCGCCTTTGTTCCAGATGGCACCAACGCCACGCCCTCCCGCGCCGCCGGTATGACTGTAGCCGCCACCAGCACCGCCACCGCCACCGCCACCACCCGCGCCGATGTTATTACTGATCGTCGAGGTACCGATGATCCGCAAGGTTGCGCCAGTGTCGTTGTAGATGCCGCCTACCGCGCCACCACCGGCCCCACCGATTTCGTTATAGCCGTCCCCGCCACCACCACCGCCGATGGACAGGCCGGCACTGGCCGCCGTGCCACCGGCCGAACCGGTGCTGTAGCCCGGATACGCCGAGCCCCCCGCGCCACCGGTGGAAGAACCACCACGCCCGCCCATGTTGAAGAACCCGCCGCCGGCGCCGCCCTGGCCGGATGAGCCAGCCGAGCCTGTGGCATTGAGGGTATCGCCGCCCCGTCCACCGGTACCGCTACCGATCGCGCCACCGCCACCGCCGCCGCCACCGGCATATTGCGGTGTCACACCGCCGCCGCCGCCACCGCCGGACGCCGCGTTCGCGGTGACCGTGACGTTCCTCAAGGTCAAGGTGCCTGCGTTGTAGATACCGCCGCCCATGGCCACCGACGCATCGGTGCCACCGTTGCCGCCGTTACCCGCCGTCATGCCGCGGGTGATGACCAGGCCATCGAGGGTGGCCGTGGTGCCGGCTGTCACGTTGAGGACCTGGGTACGGAACTGGCCGTCGAGGGTCACGTCGGCCACGTTGTCGTTATTGAGGTCGCCGTCGATGGTGACGTTCTTGTTCACCACCAGCACCTGGGTCAGCGCGACGGTCATGCCGGAGCTGAACGTCACGATGTCACCGTTCTGCGCGGATGCCAGCGCCGCACGCAGGGAACCGACGCCGGTATTGGCGTTGTTGGTGGCGGTCCAGGTGGCGAGGCCCCATTGGTAGTCGCCCATGGCATTGGCCGAGAGCGCATTGGCGCTCTCGATGTTGCCGGTGGCGATTTCCAGGTCCCAGTCGCCGCCCACGCCGGTACGGTCGTTGGACGCCGCCACGTCGCGGCCGGTCAACTGCGCCAGGGAGTCGACAAAACTCAGGCCGCGCTCGCCTTCGGCGGTGTAGCAGCCAAAGATCAGGATATCGCCACCCGCGTTCATGTCCTGGCCGATCTGCGCCAGCACTTCGCTGCGGGCCTGGACGTTATCGGCCGACAGGTAACTGTTGCCCAGCCACAGATCGCCGGCGTTGCCGTGGGCAATGATCTGCACCGAGCTGACGCCCTGGTGGCTGTCCAGGTAATCGGCGATCTGTTGCAGGCCGTCCTTGGCCGCATCCAGTTGCACCACCTGGGTACCGGGCGCCACACCTTCGAGCAGATCGGCGGAGTCCTTGACCCGGGAATCGACGAATACCACAGACTTGCCGGGTACGGCGGCCTGGGTCGCATCGGCCTGTCCCTGAGGGGCATGACTGTTATCGGCGGACTGGTCCGCCGTGGGCGTCTTCGCCGCCTCGGCAGTGGGATGCGCGTCCGGCTGCGCGGCATCAGCCACGGTGGCGGCCACCGCGCCGTCGAACAGCATTCGCGGCTCCAGGGACATGATCATTGGCGATGCCAGGGCCTGTGCGCCCTCGGTTACCCGCGATTTGCCTTTGCTCCACCACATGACGATCACCTGGACTCGAACTTCTTCAACACGCAAATGGAAAAAAACCGCAATCAACTGATGGCGGCGTCGGTTTTCATACGAATGACATTGGCGGCGCTGGCAGAACCATCGCGCCAGAACGACAACTGGGCATACTTTTCAAACAGATCCGGCGGCAACAGGGTGCGCCGGGCTTGCGGCGCGACCCTGGGCTTGACCTTGTGCAGGCCGGCAACGCCCAGGGCCTGGTCGAAGGCCGGCGCGTCGTAGGTCAAGTGATTGAAATCGTGTTCGAACCAGGGTTCGCCGATGAACTCGTACACCAGGCGCATCACCCGCTCCGGGGCCTGGCTCAAGAGGTCGTAATCAACGATCAGCAGCGACTCGGCGTTTTCGCCGTAATAGGCTTCCTTGAGCGCGGTCCAGGCAAACCCTACCAGGCGGTTGCGCTGGGCCAGGGTTTCGCAGCGGCTGTAGACGGTGTTGCGCTCGTCATCATCGTTGAACAGCTTGGTGTTCTCGAACGGGTTGGCCCGGTAGAGCCGCTCCAGGCTGTCGAGCACCCAGGCGACATTGCGCACGCAAGCGATGGTCTTAGCCTGGGGAAACAGATCCTGCAAGGCCGGCAGGCGCGCGCACCATTGGCGGTTGGTATCGAAGATGACCGGTTTGTCGGCCTTGTCGGCGTAGTAGGAGTCAAATAGCCCGCGCAGCAGGCGGCGGCGCAGATCAGTGTCGATCACCGAGCCGAATTCACTACCGGCGCTGCACTGTTGCAGGACGCTGCTGAACAGTGAACCGACCGGGCTGGTCATGCCGGCATGGAAGCGCGGGTTCTGCAAAAGGATCGCGGAAAGAAGGGTCGAGCCCGAGCGCGGCAAGCCGGAAATAAAGTGAAACTGTGACAATCCCTTCACCGTTTGTAGTCCATTTGTACCCAGAGCGTAGCCGAGGAAATAATCCGCGACTAGTACTACTTTGACATCAACTGCCGTCCCGGCTGTAAAAAAGATGGACGGTATGGATGACCCGCCGCGCCTGAATCGATTAAGCCAGTCGGCAACATTTTTCCACTGTCGTTGCCCGGCAAAATCCGACATCCACGTCTACGCTCAGCCGTGCGTGACCAGGCCAGGGAAAGAATGGAGTCGGGCTGATCGCACTCCGTATCCCGTCGGGCACCATCAGACCAATTACCTGAGGGATGAGGATTCCATGGAAGTATTCATCGGCACTATCCAGCCGTTCGCCTTCGACTTCGCACCCAGCGGTTGGGCACTGTGCAACGGGCAAACGCTCAGTCTGGCCCAATACCAAACCTTGTTCGCACTGATCGGCGTGACGTACGGAGGCAACGGCCAGACCAACTTTCTACTGCCTAACCTGCAAGGTCGCATGCCCATCGGCCAGGGCAATGGCCTGGGCCTGACCCCGCGAGTCATGGGCGAGGTTGCCGGCACCGAGAGCGTCACGCCAACCCTCAACAACCTGCCCACCCACACCCACGCCCTCACCGGCATTACCGCCAACACCACCCTGCAACTGGCGAACCCGGCCAACAACCCGGTGAACACGCCCACGGCCACCAACTCGTTCATCGGCACCTCGGGCACCGGGCCGGGCGCGGCGAATATCTATTCCGACCAGCTAGGCGCCTCGCCGGTGGCGCTACAGGGCGTGAGCACGACAGTCAGCGGTTCGGTCGCGCCTGCGGGCAATGGCCTGCCGCTGGCAATCATGAATCCGTTCCTGGCGGTCAACTTCAGCATCGCCCTGCAAGGCATTTTCCCGTCCCGCAACTGATGAAGCGCCGGGGGCACCGCTCCTCCGGTCTTTTGGAGTATCGACATGCTGCAAGAGGTTCATAGCCACCACTTCGAACCGTTGCTGGGCCAGACCAGCGACCTCACCCTGCCCGACGGAAGCCGCCTGCCCGTGCGGATCGAAACCCTTGAGCAAACACCCCGGGCGAAGATGCCAAAGGCTGGACGCATGCCGTTCTGCGTCGAATTCAACAGCCTCGAAAGCACGGAATTCGTCGACGGACTCTGTGCCCTGGACGTGCCCGAACTGGGACGGCTCGAAGGGGTATTCGTGTCGCGCATACCGCCCATGGGACGGGACCCGACGGTGGGCTATTTCTACATCGCGTTCAATTGAAAGCTGATCCAGACCAATAACCTGAGGGACGAGGAATCTATGGAAGTCTTCATGGGCACCATCCAGCCATTTGCCTTTAGCTTCGCACCCAGCGGTTGGGCGCTGTGTTATGGGCAGACGCTCGGCATCGCGCAATACCAGGCGCTTTTCTCACTGCTCGGCACCTACTACGGAGGCAATGGCCAGACCAACTTCATGCTCCCCAACCTGCAAGGCCGGCTACCCCTGGGCCAGGGTAGCGGCCTGGGCCTCACCCCAAGGGTCATCGGCGAGGTTTCCGGCACCGAAAATGTCACCGCGACACAGAACAACCTGCCCATCCATACCCACGCGCTCACCGGCATCACTGCCAACACCACGCTGCAACTGGCGAACCCGGCGAGCAATCCGGTGAACACACCAACGGCCACCAACTCGTTCATCGGCACCTCGGGCACCGGGCCAGGCGCGGCGAATATCTACTCCAACCAGCTAGGCGCCTCGCCAGTGGCGCTGCAAGGCGTGAGTACGACGGTCAGTGGTACGGTCGCCCCGGCGGGCAACGGCCTGCCGATGGCAATCATGAATCCGTTCCTGGCGATCAACTTCAGCATTGCCCTGAACGGGCTGTTTCCGTCCCGGAACTGAGGAGCCACCGCAAGCTGCGCTTTTCTGTGGGAGCGGGCTTGCTCGCGAATGCGGTGGGTCAGATAAAGTAGAGTGACTGACACACCGCTTTCGCGAGCAAGCCCGCTCCCACAGAAGTCAGTGCCTCGTCAGTTGCCCTTCGGATACCAGACCAACCGCTGCGCCGCGGGGTTGCTTTCCTGCACCTCGAAGCCCAGCGCCAGGTAGTGCTGGCGAGCGTGGGGATTGCTGGCCCAGACCACGGTCGCCACCGGGCAGCGGATCTGCTGTGCGGCTTTCTGCACCCCTTGCAGCACCGCGCGGCCATAACCCTGCCCGCGCGCCTGGGGAATGAAGGCCAGGTACAGCACGCGAATTTCGTTGGGGCCGAAATCGGTGCTCAACGCGCCAATGGCAGTGCCGAGTTTTTCCACGACGTAGTGCATGGCGTTGGGGTATTGCTCTCCCAGGCCTTGCTCCTGCACATGAAACTGCTGGGCGACCAGCTGCTGCACCTGCTCGGGCTCGCCGTCGACCCATTGCAGGTCCGGCCGCGCCGCTTGGTAAAGACTCTGCAAAAACGGCCCATCGTTGACCCGTGATGGACGTACGACCAATCCCTCTGCCGCCACTGACTGCATGCTCGCTCCTAGAATCCGCTTTCCCTGACACCCAACGCCGCCAACCGGCGCCAGGCCGCGCCCAAAACCGACTCGCCCTGCCCCTGCAACACCACCACCCCTCGCAACGGTTGCACCGGCGCCGCCCCTTGGTCGACAACGCTCAAGCGCACGCCATATTGCGCCTGCACCGGCTCCGCCCGTTGCTGCGAATCGCGGCGCACGGCAATCGGCCCATGGTGATCGGAGGTGAGTGCCTCCTGCTCGACCCAGGCCACGCCGTTGGTGTCGACTTCATCCAGTTGCACCGCAATCGAGGGATGCATCGGGTCGTCGGCGATGAATCGCCCCGTGGCGCCAGCGCCGACTCGCCACAGCTCGGCCTCGGTCAGATAGCCACGCAAGCGTGAATCGGTCTGCACCACCCGCACCAGCGCCTGCTTGGGCGACAACCAACGACCGGTCACCAGTTCCGGCAACAGATCACGGACCTGACCGGCATGGGGCGCACGCAACAACAGGCGCTCGCGCTGGGCAATCAGCCCACGGTACTCGGCCACCGCTTCGGCCAGTTGCTGTTCGACGATACCGGCGTCGGCCGCAGTTTCACTACGCCCGGCCTGACGGCGCATTTGCAACTGCTGGATCTCGATTTCCCGGCGCACGATGGTCAGGCGCGAGGCCATGTCCGGCGACTCCAGCTCAATCAGCACATCGCCCTGGGCCACGACCTGGCCGTCGTGCACGTTGACCTGTTTGACCCGCGCCGCGACCGGCGCATACAGGGCGCTGGCACGACCGGCCTCCAGCATGGCCGGCACTTCCACGGCGCTGCGCCAAGGCAGCATCAACGCCACCACCAAGGCCAGCAAGACCAGGGCGCTGAACAGCACCCGCGGCGCATGGGCCTGCTGGCGGCGGCTCCACCACTGCCGCCATTCATTCACGATGGGCATAAAGATGAACCAGACCAATTCCACCATCATCAGAAAAATGCCCAGCACCTTGAAGAACAGGTGATAGACCGCCAGGGCAATCCCGAAAAACAACGCCGCGCGCCACAACCAGGAGCCGTATCCCCACAACAGCAGACGGCGGCGCATTTTCGGCGTCCAAGGTTCCGGCGCCGCCACACCATAGCCGAACAAGAGTTCGCGCAGGCGCCAGCGACACAGGGCAAATGCGCGGCCCTGAAGGTTATCCACCGCCCAGAAATCACTGAGCAGGAAATACCCGTCAAAGCGCATGAACGGGTTCAGGTTGATCACCAGGGTGGTGATCCAGGTAGCGCTGGCCAGCATGAACGCCGCCGTGCGCGCCGGCTCATCGGGCAACAGTGACCAGGCCAGCAAGGCAATGCACGCCAGCAGCAGTTCCGCCAGGACCCCGCCCGCACCGATCAACAGCCGGGCCCGACGGTCATTGATCCGCCAGGCATCGCTGACGTCGGTGTAGAACATCGGCAGCAGCACCATGAATGCCACGCCCATGCTTTGTACCCGGCATCCGGCGCGCTTGGCCATGAAAGCATGGCCGAATTCATGGCACAGCTTGGCGAAGAACAGAGCCACCCCGAACGCCAGCGCACCGCCCAGGCTGAACAGGTGTGGAAACGTCGCCACGAACCGCTGCCAGTCCCGCGATACCAGGAAAACGCCCAGGCCCAGCGTCAGCGGCAAGCCGTAGCGCAGGATCCCGGGACCAAACCGCGCCAACCAGGGCCAGGCACGGTTGAGGAACGCATCCGGGCGCCACAACGGAATGCGGAAAAACAGATACTGATGCAGCAACACGTGCCACAGACTCTGACGCTGGGCGGCCAGTTTGAACTGATAGCTGTCGCGCTGCTGCGGGTCCGTCGCGCTGATCAGGTCGTGACCGCGTAAAAAGCCCAGCAGTTGTTCCAGCGACTCGCCATTGAGCGGCAGGCCCGGCTCGCGATTGGCCGCTTGCAGCACTTGCTCCGGATCGCCCAAGGACCAGTGCCGCAGCATGCGCATCGCCGCCGCGCCGAGTTTGAAATAGCGGCCGCGCACCGGGTCGGCCAGGGTCCATTGAGGCGAGCCGTCCGGGTCCGGGGCTGCCGGGGACAATTGCAGGTCCGCCCGCAAGCTCGGCAGATTCATGCTACAGGCCTATGCTCTGGCGCAGGCCAGCCAGCGGCCGACGCAACAGGTACAGCGCCAACGGAGCGCGATCGCCGAAAATCTTCGCGGTGCCTCGTAAACCGATGCGCGGCGCCGTGGCGTCGAAACGCGCATCGAGCCGATACGCCAACTGCCCGGAGGCGGTGGGCTGCGCTTCGTAGGCCGACCGTTCGAGCCAGGCCAGATGCCGCTGCAGCGGATCGCTGTCGAGAAACAATGCCACTTGTGCGCCGGGAGCCAGGGCAATCGCATCGCCCACCGCCAGTTCGATACGCAACTCGGCCTGGTTCGGGTCGGCGATTTCCATCAGCCGCTCGCCGGTCTGCACCGGTTTGCCGAGCCAGCGTTCGGCATCGGCGAACACTGCGATGCCGTCACGCTCGGCGCGCACTTCGCTGCGCTTGAGCAGCTCGATCGCATAGTTGCGCTCGGCACGTTTCTGCTCGACGCGGGCGGCCAGCAGGTCAACCTTCGAGCTGGATTCGGCATCGGCGAACGAGCGTTGGGAGTTGGCCTTGAGTTCCGCCTCGGCCACGCCCAGAGCGCGCTCGGCCACATCGGCCTGGGCCTTGAGGCTGGTGCTTTCGAAGCGCAGCAACAGGTCGCCGTTCTTGACGTTCTGGTTGGGCTTGACCAGGAATTCGGCGATCACGCCGTCCAACGGCGCCGCCACCACTTGGCCGCTCAGCGGCACCACCTCGGCCGGAGCCAGCACCGACTGGCGCACTGGGATCAGCAACCCGAGCAACAGCACCGCCGCCAGCGCGACCTGGCGTTTGCGCGTCCAGCGCAGGCGCCACGGCTTGCGTGGTTGCAGCGCCAGCCAGGCGTGGCTGTAGGTGTCGCCCAATTGCGCCAACAGCACTTGCTCAGGCGCGGTCCACGGCAAGTCACGGGCCAGCCACAAGCCACCGAACACCTGCCCCTGATGGTCGATCAACGGCAACCAGAACACCTGCCCTGCCGACAGGCTTTGCCAATCCATGCGGATGGATTCGCTCACCCCCTCGGCGGCAATCACCCGGGCCTGGTTCAGTTGCCCCTGCTTGAACAACTGCGCCACCGCCTGCTCGACAAATGCCACGAACGGCGCATTCGGCTCGATGACGCTGACCCCGGTCACAGCCTGGACTTTACCGGCGATCAACAGCGCCGCGTGACGAAAGCCGAACAGCGCCTGGCCGTCGTTGACCAGGCTGTAGCTCAGTTGCGCCGACGTACGGGCGGCCCGCGTCTGGCGTTCAAGGTCGAGGAAGCGGGCGAACACCTGCTCGGCGCTGCCCATCACTGGGGCGTTCACTTGGGCTCCGCGAAGCGCGCCGTACCACTCATGCCCGAAAGCAGGCCGCTGGCATCCGGCACACTCGCCACCAGCAGCAGGGTCTGGCTGCCCTCGTCGATACGTGCGCCCAGGCGCTTGACCGTCGCTTGCAGCGGTTTGCCGGTTTCATCGGGAATAAAGGTGAAAGGTTGGCCGGGCTTGAGCCTGTCCATCCAGCGCGACGGCACCAGCAGATGGATCTCCAGGGTACGGTTGTCGACCACATCCAGCAGTGGCGCACCGGCCGCCACGCTTTCATAGCGCTGGACCTTGCGCGCTACCACTTGCCCATCGAACGGCGCGATCACGCTGCAACGCTTGACCTGCACCTGGTACACCTGGGACTGCGCCTGCGCCTCGCTGAGCCGCGCTTCGGCTCGTGACACTTCGAAGCGCCCGACAGACTTCAACTGCTCCAATTGCCGGTTGTGGGCCAGCTCTTCACCGGCACCGCGACTGGCTGCCTGGGCCGCATTGAGCTGGGCCTGATACGCCGAGCAGTCGAACCGCGCCAGGGTATCGCCCTTCTTGAACGACTCGCCTTCACTGAACGGCAATTCGACGATACGCCCGGCCAGCTCACTGGCCAGCACCGCCTGATCCCGCGCCCGAAGCACCCCACGCGCTTCATTGCCACCGGCCGCATTGGCCGTGACGTTACTTTGCAGCAATGGATCGTCCGCCACAGGCGTCTGCGCCTGGACGCCGCACGTTACAAAGGTCAATCCCACAACCCAACTACTCAAACGCCGCATGACCGCTACTCCCTGACGGATGGGCGGAGTCTACGACAGCGGTGGGGAGCGTCAAGGGTGTTGCCTTGGGAAGTGGGAAAACTCTCGATTCAAAAAGGTTGGATAAGTGCTCAAAAGCACTGAATTTTTTGCCTCAAGGTAAAAGGAAAAATTCCCACGAAGATTCCGGAAGATCCGCTCGTTCAAAACAGCAGAAAATGATGGACTATTTTTGACATTAAACCGCTTCAACTATGTTGAACGGTCGCCGTAATAATGACTGACAAATCAACTGGAAAATGTCTTGACCCTTCGCAACGAGGCTGCACAAAACTCGACTCGCCGGTGCTGATGCTTACCCACCTGCTGTTGACGTAGTGTCAGCTCAGGCTTAGGATTCGCTCACTGCTCAACCTCGTACGCAGAGATTAAGTTCTCTGGCCGTTGGGGTGAAAACACCGGCTTCGGCCGGTTTTTTCGTTTCTGGGGGTTGAGTTTGTGCGCACTGCTTTTTTCGTTGACGGATACAACGTTTTTTATGGATTGCTGGCGGGCACGCCTTATAAATGGTTGAACCTGGAGCAGCTACTGGCGCACATAGCGCGGGTCGAGAACCCGCTGAGTTCACTTGCCTCTGTGGAATACTTCACGTCCTCCGTCAAACCCGAGTTGGCGACCCGCGGAATCGCGTCCAAAGAGGCTCAAGACTCATATGTGCGTGCATTAAAGGCCAGCAAAGTCATCGTTCATTATGGGCGCCATCAGCTGGAACGTGCCAACGCCCCCCGGTTTGTGAGCAGAGAAGTCGGGGCATCACGCCAGGACACGGTTGCCATCTGGAAACTGGAAGAAAAAGAAACCGACGTCCATATAGCAATCAGCATGTACCGCACGGCTTCCAGACAAGAAAAGCTCCCATGGGACAAACGTATCGAGCAACTCGTACTGGTCTCTGGGGACACAGACATGGCTCCTGCGCTTAGAGCCATTCGGGAGGATTTCCCTCATATGAAAATTGGCGTTGTGCTTCCTTATCGGAGCGGATCCAGGCGTTTGGCGCCCGGCTCTCTACAACAGCACGCCCACTGGATGCGCCGCGTCGTCACCTGCGAAAAACTCCAATCCCATCAATTCCCGAACCGAGTCCCCACTCACAAAGCCCCCGCCATCAAGCCGGATTACTGGTAACCCCAGCCGCCACCGGATACACCGACTCCCACCCACCACCCAACGCCTTGTACAAGGCAACCATCGCCAACGACACGGCAGTCGAGCTTTCGACCAGTTGCTCCTGGGTCGCCAGCAAGGCGCTCTGCACGGTGAGGACGTTGACGAAGTCCACCACGCCTTCGACGTACTGTCGTTGCGCGGTGCGCAGGGCGATCTGGTTCTGGCGCACGGCTTCGGCGAGGCTGTCGCGGCGCAGTTGGCTGGCGTTGTAGGCGTTCAGTTGGTCGTCGATTTCATGCCAGGCCTTGAGCACGATCTGCTGGTAAGCGACGGCAGCTTCCTGCTGCTGGGCCTCGCGCAGGTGCAACACGCCCCGCAAGCGCCCGCCATCGAACAACGGCAGGTTGAACTGCGGACCGATGCCGAATGCCCGCGAGCCCCACGAACCGAAATCGCTGAGTTGCATGGCCTGGGAGCCGATGTTTCCCGACAGGGTTATGCGTGGATAAAAATCGCCTTCAGCCACGCCGATACTGGCGGTGGCGGCGTGCAAACGGGCCTCGGCCTGGCGGATGTCCGGACGGCGCTCGGCCAGTTGCGACGGCAGGCCGATGGCGACCTGACGCGGCGTCTGGGGCACCGGTGCGTCGCTGGAGAGTTGGGCCTGTAACGCTTGCGGTGGCTGACCGATCAGCAGGCTCAGGGCGTTGATCAGCTGTGACTGACGCTGCTGCAACGCCGGCAATCGCGCTTCGATGGCCGCGACCTGGGCCGCCGCTTCGGCCACGTCCAGATCGGTGGCAACCCCATCGGCCAGGCGCAGCTGGGTGAGCTTCAGGCTGTGGCGCGCCACCTCAAGGTTCTGCTCGGTCACCGCCCGCGTGCTTTGCACGCCGCGCAGTTGCAGATAGTCCTGGGCGGTCTCGGCGAGCACCGCCAGCAGCACAGCGCGACGCTCGTTCTGCGCGACTTGCAGGCTAGCGTCCGCCGCTTCGGTCTCGCGTCGCACCCGCCCCCACACATCCAACTCCCAGGCGGCGGAAAACCCAGCGTCCCACAGGTTGAAGGCTGCATCGCCGGCGTTGCCCGACGGGTCGTTCAAGCCTTCACCGCTGTTGCGCTTGCGGGCATAACTGCCCGTGGCGGCGCTGCTGGGGTACTGCGCCGAGGTAATGACCTGGCGCGCGGCGCGACTTTGTTGCAGGCGGCTGCTGGCGAGTTTCAAGTCAAGGTTATCGGTCACGGCACGACGGGTCAGCGCGGACAAGGCCGGGTCGTTGAAGACTTCCCACCAGCGCTCGTTCATATCAGTGTCGACTACTTGGCTGGCGGCGGCACGGGCCGGCGTCGGCCATTGCGCGATCTGCTGCGTCTCGGGGCGCTGGTAATCCGGGCCGACGGTGCAGGCAGACAGGGCTGCCATGAGCAAGACAGTGACCGGTTTGAGAGGCCAATGGCCCCATCGCGAGCAGGCTCGCTCCCACATTGGGCCGGCGTCACGCTGGAGGCCTCGAGCCAAACCCAGATCTCCTGTGGGAGCGAGCCTGCTCGCGATGGGGCCAGAGCAGCCAATGAATCTCTTCATCGCTGTGTCACCTCCCGACCACCACTCCCCGATCCCGCGGTATCGATACGCGCCTCCACCGACATCCCCACCCGCAACCGCTCCACCAGCGGCTGACCCGAGTCCAGGACGATCTTCACCGGAATACGCTGCACGACCTTGGTGAAGTTGCCGGTCGCATTGTCCGGCTTGACCGCAGCGAAGGTCACGCCGGTCGCGGGAGCGATGCTCTGCACCTGACCGTGCAGCACTTGGCCGGCGAAACTGTCGACCCGCACCTCGACCCGCTGGCCCGGTTGCACATCGGTGAGTTGGGTTTCCTGGAAATTACCCACCACATACGCCTGGGCCAGTGGCACCACGGCCAGCAACTTGCTGCCCGGCGTCACGTAGGCGCCAACCCGCACCGCCCGTTCGCCGACCATGCCGTCCTGGGGAGCGACGATGCGGGTGTACGACAATTCATAACTGGCCATTTCCAACGCCGCCTGAGCCCGTTTCAATCCACCTTCGGCGGCGTCGCGCTGGGCGGTGAGGATCTCCACCTGTTTGCGTTCGGCCGCCAACACCGCCGTGGCGCTTGCCAGCCGTGCGCTGGCCTGATCGATGCGGGTCTGGGCCTGCTGGGCATTCTGTACAGTGCCAGCGCCCACCCCGGCCAGGTGCTTGTAGCGGTTGAGCTCGTGGTCCGCGAACGCCATCTCGGCCTTGGCCGCTACCACATTGGCCTGGGCCTGAGCGATCACCGAAGCCTGGCGCTCCAGGGTCGCCCGCGCATTTTCCAACTGGGCCCGCGCCACCACGGTCTGGGCATCAGCCGCCTGGGCGGCGGCGTGCAAATCGCGGTCGTCGATCAGCGCCAGCAACTGCCCGGCCTTGACCTGCTGGTTGTCTTCTACCAGCACCTCTTTGATGAAGCCTGCGACGCGGGGCACCACCAGGGTGTAATCCGCCGAAACGAACGCGTCATTGGTGCTCTGCTGCACACGCCGGCCAAACAGACCCGGCGTCAGGAAATACATCGATGTACCGAGCACTACAATCGCCGCAACGCCAATGGCGAGTGGTCTTTTCAATTGAGTCGTCATGAAAACCTTCCAGGTTCAGCGTGGCGTGCCAGGCGGATAGATCCGCGTTGGCAGCCAGAAAATAAGCAGGATCAGGGCGAGTGCGACGCCAGCCATGCACAGGTAAAGATCCGAGGAGGTCAGCACTAGCGCCTGTTCATGCAGGCGCCGGGCAAGGCCGGGCACGGCGCTGTCGGTCAAAGGCGAGTTGCCAAGGTTGTCCACCAGCATCGTCGAGTGGAAATGCAATCGCGAGGTGATCAACGCGTCCAACACGCCGGTGGCAATCACCGCCGCCAGGCCCTTCACCGTGTTGAACCAGGCCGACGCGAACGGCCCTTCCATCGGTGAAATACTCCCGGTAGAGAGCATCAGCAGCGGCAGCACCGCCATGGGTTGGCCGAAAATCTGCAACAGCTGTAGCCCGTAGAAATCATCGCGAATCCAGGCCGAAGTCAGCTGCGAGCCACCCAGGCATGACAACGCCAACATGCCCAGGCCAATGCCCAACACCCAGCGGCAATCGACCCAGCGCAAATTGCACAACGCCGCCACCAACGGCAAGGCGATCACTTGCGGCAGCGCCATCAGCAGCATCACCGGCGCGGTCTGCACCGGCCGATAGCCCTGGACCTGGGCCAGATAACTGGAGGGAATAATGATCACCGCCAACAGCACCACCAGCACCCCGGCCAGGGTCATCAGAGCGAACAACAGGTTGCGGATGCCGAGCATCTGCAGCTTGAAGAACGGCACCGGCTGCGACCACTCATTGATCAGGAACAGCACCAGCAACAGCAATCCGCCCCCGAGCAAGGCGCGGATCAGGCTCGACTCGAACCAGTCCAGCCGGTTGCCCTGCAAGATGCCGATCACCAGCATGCAGATCGCCGGGAAGCCCAGCAGCAGGCCACGCCAGTTGAATTGCTTGAGGCGCTCCAGGCGCAGCGGATCCTGGGGCAGACCGTAGGCCACCGCCGCCATGGCGATCAGGCACGGCACGATGATTTGCCAGAAGGTCCATTGCCAGCCGAAGTACTCGGTCCACAGGCCGGCCAACGGCGTGCCCAGTCCCGGCCCGAAGGTGGCGGTCAAGGCGTAGCCGGCCAGGCCATAAAGTTTTACCTCGGCCGGCAGGAAGCGCAGGGCGACGGTCATCAGCATCGGCGGCAACGCGCCGCCGGCCAGGCCTTGCAGGGTGCGCAGCAGCAACAGGCTTTCGTAGTTCGGCGCCAATGGGCACAGCACGCCCAGCAAGGTAAACAGCCCGATTGCCCACAGCGTGAAACGCCGCAGGGAAAAGGTCACCGAACACCAGGGCGCGAAGGCCATGGCGGCGACCGAAGTAGCGGCGTAACACGCCACCAGCCAAGTGCCTTCGTCATACCCGATGGCCATCGCCCCACGGATATCGGCCAGGGCGACCTTCGTCACCATCTCGTTCAATCCCGAAACCAGCACCGCCAGCAGCACGCCCACCAGGCCGATGATAATCCGCAGGCCGAACACCGACGGTACGGCGGCGGTGGCCGCAGGGATCGTCGTGGTCGTAAGGGATGTCATGGATTACACACACTCCAGTGAGAATTACCGGAGCAGTTTAAAAACCGGGGATGCTGACAAAAAGTGACTTATTGGCAGCTTATAAGTGCGTGCAATGCAGCAATGGATACCTGTGGGAGCGGGCTTGCTCGCGAAGGCGGAGTGTCAGGCGCCGATATTGTGCCTGTTCCACCGCCTTCGCGAGCAAGCCCGCTCCCACAGGTGCCAGTGCAGCCTTCACTCCGGCTGCGCCGCCAACCAGGTTTCTTCGCAACAAGCCTTGAGGGTCTCGCGCAACCAGCGATGGGCCGGATCATTGTCGTAGCGCGGGTGCCAGGCCTGGGTCAGCACCAGGGTGGGCAACGGGATCGGCAGGGTGAACGAGCGCAGGCGCAGCCCCAGGCGCCTGACGCTCAGCAGCGCCTCTTTGGGCACCGGCAGGATCAGGTCGGAATCGGGCAAGGCAAACATCGCCGCGTGGAAGCTTGGTGCGATGACCGCTACCCGCCGCTCCAGGCCCAAGGCGCTGAGCGCCGTGTCGATAGGGCCACGGGCAATGCCCCGGCGGGACATGCTGATGTGGGAAAACCCGGCGTAGCGCTGCGCCGTGATCTCACCGTCGAGCAGCGGATGATCCTCGCGCACCAGGCCCACGAAGTGCGTGGAAAACAGGTTCTGCACCTTCACTTCCGGCATCACCGGCCGGGTGTTGCTGATGTTCAGGTCGATGCGCCCCTCGCGCAGGGCCTCATCATCGCCGTCGCCTTCCGGCACGAAGCGCAGCTCGCAATGAGGCGCCTGGCGTTCGAGGGTGTCGAACAGCTTGCCGCCGTACACACCGACGAAGAAATCGTTGGCGCGAATGCTGAACCGGCGGCGCAAGGTGCCCAGGTCCACCGCGTCGGCCGAGCGAAACAGCAGCGTCGCCTGCTCTACCACGTCGCGCACTTGCTCACGCAGGGCCAGGGCCTTGGGTGTCGGCACCAGGCCCCGCCCGGCGCGCACCAGGATCGGATCGCCGATGGCCTCACGGATCCGCGTCAGGGTGCGGCTCATGGCGGCAGGGCTGAGGTTCATCCGCCGTGCCGCGCCGACCACGCTGCCCTCATCGAGCAGGGCATCGAGAGCCACCAGTAGATTCATGTCCGGGAGTTGCATGCTGAGCACTCATGGCTTAGAGGAATTGATCTGCGCGCAATCCTAGCAGAACAAATTCGCTACTCCAGCAAGGTCAACTCACCGTCGCGGTACAACACTTCACGGCCCAGCCACGTCGCGTCCACCTGGGGCAGTACCGCCGAAGGCTTGCGCAACTCACGCAACAGCGTCGAGCCATGGGACAGGCGCCCGCCCATCCGCGCAATCACCGCCCGAGCACTCTGATACTGGGCATGGCGGCCCGGATCGAGGGTCTCTTCCAGCAGGATGTCTTCACCGAGAATGCCCTGGACCTGCCCCGGATAAATCAGGAATCCGCTGGCCTGCTCGGTGCCCTCGCGACCGTCCTGCCAGAAGCTGCCGTCGCGGCTGCGCACGTCCGGGTGCAGGGCAAACCAATGAACCCGGTCGGCCTGCGGCATGGCGTGATGCAGGCGAAAGAAAATCCGCATCAGGTTGTCGCGATACCACTCGCGCACCTGCAAGTAGTAGCCGCGCAAACCGGGCAGGCCGCCCGCGTGGGCCAGGCGGACCGCCAGGGGCCAGCGGGGGAATGCCTGCAACGGCAGGTCGCTCGGCGCTGGTCGTGGCGTTGCCGGGTCGGTTTCCCAGGGCAACCGATGGGGTGCGTTTTCGAGGTCGTCATAAGCGGTTGGTGGCCGTCCCAGCCAGTCGCCGCCGCTGCTGGCGAGCGCGGTGGCGATGCACAGGTTGCCCTGCACCACGAACACGTAGAACCGGGTAAACCAGTCGGCCAGTTGCTGGCCACCCGCACCCTGCTCCTGCAGTTCCAACAGCTCGCGGTCGAAGCGCCGCAAACCGTGTTCCAGAGTTAGCAGATGCCCGCGGGCATTGCGCTGCATGCGCAGGAACAACGGCAACGAGCGAACCAGGCGCAGCGCTCGCCAAGGCAGATGCGGCGTGGCTCCGCCCACCTCGCCGGCGTAGTTGCTGGCGCTGATTCCCCAGTCGGCCAGGCGCGCCAGGAACAGGTCGTTGTTGATGTACGAAGCGCCGCCGAACACGGCCGTGAACGGCTCGTTGTCCTGCAACACCCTTGCGTCCCAACGCGCCATGATCGCCGGAATACTCGCCGCCGCCCGCCGCTGGGCGTACTCCACCAGCACGCTGGGCTGCGGCGGCAGGATCTCGGCAATGTTCGCGGCGGTCAGGTGCCGACGCCAGCCGTAGTCACTGATCGGCCGGTATTGCAGCAGCCAGAGCTGCGTGCCGTCCCAAGCCCATTCGATGTCGCCGGGCACGTAATGGAACACCCGCAACACGCCTTGAAGAAAATCCCACAACCGTTCTGCCGTCAGCCCATGGACAGGCTGGAACTCGCCACTGCGCCATGCGGCACCGAGCCGGGAAAGAATGGCCCGCTGCGGACTGACCTGACCGTCGGCCAATGATTCGAGATGCCCTTCGACCCATTCCAGCTCGACCGACAGGTGCCGCACGAAGGCGATGCCGGACAACACCGGCGTGATGAACCGCTGCACCACCACTTCTTCAACGCCCATTGCGCTCAACTTGGCGATACGTTCCGGCACGCTCGACGCCGGTATCCGCAGGTACGTGGTGCTCAAACCGGCATTCGCGGCATCGGCCTGATCTTCACCATAACTGGATGAGCGCACCGCCCAGGTGGCGTCCGGCTGGCTGTCGAGGAATGCGGGTAGGCGCGGATCCTGATCGTTGTTGAGGGTCAGCGCCGGCGGCACTGCTTGCCCGGCCATTGCCGCCAGACGCAGGCGCCCACCTTTGGTATGGGCAACGAACCCGCCCTCGCCCGACTCCAGCCACGCGGCGAACTCGGCCGGCGCGTCAATCCATGGATAGTGTCCCCAACCGGGCTTCAGGCTGATACTCAGGTCCGCCCGGGCCAGAATGGCCGACCAGGCAGCGGCCTGTTCGATGCCCAGCACCTTGTCTTGATCGCCCCAGACCAGTTCGATCGGGTCGCTGATCCATTCCAGCAAGGGCAACGCGGTGTCCGCCCGCACCAGATCCCAGTGCGGCACGAACGCCCGGCAGCGAGCATAACCGGAGCCCATGCGCTGGTACTGCGCGGGCGTCCAGGTCTGGTTGGAGAACTTGCGGGCGAACAGCTTCGGCTGGTTCGCCAGCAACCAATGGATGGTCTTGCGAACCGGCCACGGCGACATCAGCGCCGGCAATCGCCGCTGCCACAAAAACGCGCCCACTGGCGCCAGCAACACACTGCGGCAAAAATGCCCCGGCTGGCGCTGCAAGGCGTGCAGCACCAACAGCGCATTCACTCCCACTGCGGTGATCGCGCTGCCTCTGGTCGTCGCTGCCAGCAGGGCCTGGGCGTAGGCCGCCAGATCCTCGCAAGGGGCTTGTGGATGGCTGCCGAACCCCGGCAGTTCCAATGGCACTACTTGGTAACGTTCGAAGAACGGCAGCACGTCATCCCACCAATCGGCTGCGCTGCCGTTGCCGGCCAGCAGGTACATCAGCGGCTTGCTCATGGGTGGTCCTCAGGCTGGATCGCGACGGTCGTGGCGATAGAGCCAGAACAAGGGCGGCAACAAGACAAGCAGGGCGAAACTGTCGAGCCACAGATGCGACCAGACCCGCGCCTGGGCGGAAAACAGCATGTCCTGAGGCGCCCAGAGCACGATACCGGCGATCATCCACGCCCAGGGCATGGGGCTCTTCAAGCGACTGCCTATGTGGACCAGGGCAAGCATGTACAGCGAATAGCTCTGCAACGTCGCCCCGAACAACGCCACCCACCAGACCTGCTGCGCCCGAGCGGCAGCCGGCGCCGCATCCGTCGCCCAGAATGCTTGCTCAAGGGTGAGCAGATAGCCGTCGAGCAAACCCGAATGCCCTGCCCAGCTCAACGTAACGCCGGCCAGCAGATGCAGGATGGCGGCGGTATACAACCAGGTGATCAGGGCTTTGCGAAGGGCGCTGGGAGGGGTTGGCATTCCGTGTCCTGGAGGGTTGTTCGAGGGGGTGAGTCTAAAGGAAAAGCAAAGGGCTTTAGTGGGTCAATTGTAGTGAGGGGCACTTATCTGGCAGCAAGGTCCTAGGAGATTTCCTTCAAGTTGTAGCGAAGTTGGTGAACTTGTCCGGCGCAGGACACGTGGCTAGTCTGGGGTTGTCACCAAAAAAAACGGTGACACTGGCGTGCAAGCCGGTTAAAAGAACGCCCAACACTGTCACAGCCATTATTCGTGCATCCGTGCTCGTGTTTTTATGGCAGCTGTGTGCGGGAGACCTTCGGGTCTGCCGAGTTCTTGGGCGTCGTTACTCGGTCTTGCACACTCGCACATAGCTGCCACCCTTCATCGCGTGCAAGCGAGACGGGTCGGCTTTGAATTGAATAGGAAGCCCAAGCCATGTTCAAACCTACGCCCAACCCACCAGAACCCTCATCCCGCGTCGAAACCGAACAAACCAAAAAACTCGACGAAGCCGCCGAACGCGCCCTCGACTACTACCTCAACCCCAAACCCGCCGAAGCCTCGGACAAAAGCCAAGCTGCCCACCTGTTCATGGTCGCCCCCGACATCGACACCGAAACCCTGCTGGCCAACGCCTCTGAAGACCTGCTGTCCATCAGCGCCATCGCCGCTGACCTGGCCGATGACGTCGACGGCACGCGCCGCAGCGTGATCCTGGCAATCAGCCGTATGGCCGATGGCGTGCACCTGCTGGTGGAACGGGCGATGGATCGGCTAGAAGCCCAGGCGCCGGGCTGACTTCCTGCGGTGAATTGACGAACGCCATCGCGAGCAAGCTCGCTCCCACAAGGTGCTGTGGTCAATCTCCGATTTCACTCCACACCAACCCAACGTGGCGAGGGAGCTTGCTCCCGCTGGCCTGCGAAGCAGGCCCCTGCATTTTTTCAGACAGACCGCATGAGCCGGTTTTGCGACTGCTGCGCAGCCGAGCGGGAGCAAGCTCCCTCGCCACGGGTTTTGGGTTGTCTGGGCTGACGTCTTCGCGAGCAGGCTCGCTCCCACATTTGATTGAGGTACAGCCGCAAGAAGCCAGACTGCCTCGCTTTTGCTTTGCTTTGCTTTGCTTTGCTTTGGCTTTTGATCTTGGGCGCCCCATTAACCACAAGGGCCGAACGCAGGTATTGCGTAGTGGGCATCCCGGCATGGATGCCGGGATAGCCGCGCTGGGTCATGGATGACCCTTCGCGGCGGGCCCACGGAGCAATGCCGGAGTGAGGGAACACCGAGCGTAAGCGAGGTGCCCAGTGGTGGGGCGAGGCGCTTTTGGTTACTTTTGGCGCCTTAACAAAAGTGACCCGCCGTCAGGGCGGAACCCTAAGTGGCCGTTACCGCAGCAATGGATATAGACACAAAAATCCGGGTCGGCTGTCAGGCCGCCATCGCGAGCAGGCTCGCTCCCAAAGGGGGACCGGTGCAGCCGCGAATATAACTCTCGACACAAATCCAATGTGGGAGCGAGTCCACTCGCGATAGGACCAGACCAGACACCCCATCAACGCTGCATCCCCCACCGCTTCACCGTCACCCGCTCCAAACTGTCGAACACCAGGTTCTCCACCAACAACCCAATCAGAATCACCACCGCCAACCCAGCAAAGACCTTGTCGGTGTACAACTCGTTGCGATTCTGAAAGATGTACCAACCCAACCCACCCTTGCCACTGGTGGCGCCGAACACCAGTTCGGCGGCGATCAGGGTTCGCCAGGCAAAGGCCCAGCCAATCTTCAGCCCCGCAAGGATCGACGGCAGCGCCGCCGGAATCAGGATGAACAGCACAAAGCGCAACCCCCTGAGCCCGTAGTTGCGCCCGGCCATGCGCAGCGTCTCGGACACACCGAGGAATCCTGCGTACATGTTCAGCGCCAGCGCCCACAACACCGAATGCACCAACACGAAAATCAGGCTGTTCTGCCCCAGGCCAAACCACAGCAGCGCCAACGGCAGCAGAGCGATGGCCGGCAGTGGGTTAAACATCGAGGTCAGGGTGCTGAGCAGGTCGCGGCCCAACTGCGTCGACACCGCCAGCGTGGTCAGCCCAAACGCCAGCACGATGCCCAGCAGATAGCCCTTGAGCAGCACCACCAGGGAAATCCACACCTTGCCCAGCAGTTCTCCGCTGAGCAGGCCGTCGTACAACGCACTGGCTGTTTGCAGGAAACCGGGCAGCAGCAGGTCGTTGTTCTGGTAACGGGCCACCGCTTCCCACAACACCGCCAACAGCAACAGGATCAGGCTCTTGCGCAACCAACCCTGTTGCCACAACCGTTGGCCGAGCGGCAATTCGCGCTCCAGCGGCACCTGAGTCAGGGGTTGCAGGTCAACTTCGTATTCTTCGCGCACGGGCGATAACTGGCTCATGGAACGCTCCCCTTAGTACGCAATGCGGATGTCAGCGAAATCCAGCTCACGCTCGCTGTCCGGCGACTGGCCTTCATTGAACAGCAGCCGATGAATCCGTTGCGCCGTCTGCTGGAACGCCGCGCTACCCAGGCTGTGTAAGTCGAACTGATGGCTGTGGATTTCCGCCCGCACTCGCCCCGGATGCGGCGACAGCAACAGGATGCGATTGCCCACCACCAGTGCTTCTTCGATGGAATGCGTGACGAACAGCAACGTGAAGCGCACCTCCTCCCACAGCAGCAGCAATTCTTCCTGCATCTTGCGTCGGGTCAGGGCATCGAGGGCGGCGAAGGGCTCGTCCATCAGCAGGATTTTCGGTTGCATCGCCAGCGCCCGAGCAATGGCGACACGGGCTTTCATGCCACCAGACAGGGTGTGGGGATAGGCATCGGCAAACGCCGCCAACCCGACCTTGTCCAGGTAATGCAACGCCCGCTCCTCGGCCTCGCGTCGCTTGAGGGTATGGGACGCCAACAGGGCGAACATCACGTTCTGCTTGACGGTTTTCCAGGGTGGCAGCTGATCGAACTCCTGGAACACCACGATCCGGTCCGGCCCCGGCGCACTGACGGTTTGCCCTTGCAAACGGATCTGGCCCTCGCACGGCGCGATGAAACCACCGATGGCCTTGAGCAGCGTGGACTTGCCGCAACCGGACGGGCCGAGCAGGACAAACCGGTCCGCCGGGTCGACGTCGAAACTCACCCGATGCGTGGCCCGCACTACGCGTTGCGGGGTGCGGTATTCCAGGCTGACGTTATCCACCGACAACAGCGCCGTATCGGTGGCAATGGGATTGCTGGCCGCGTGGCCTTGCAAAGGCGCGTTCATGACCCTCAGCTCCCTTGCAACGGTTTGGCGTCCTGGAAGAAATAATCCTGCCACGACGCCGGCTTGTTCTTGATCGCGCCGACGCGGTAGAGGAACTCGGCCAGCGGGTAGGTGTTCTTCGGCGTGACCGTGAACTCAATCTGCGGGTTGTCGATGAGTTTCAGCAATGTTGCCCGGTCAATCTTGGCCTTGGTCACCCGCAGGTAGGTGTCCGCCGCGGCGCCCTTGTCCTTCTGGGCGAATTCGGCCGCTTCGGTCAGTGCCTCGACGAAAGCCTTGTAGGTCTTCGGGTTCTCCTCACGGAATTTCTCGGTGGCAAACAGCACCGTGGGCGAGTTTGGCCCGAGCACGTCATAGGAATTGAGCACCACATGGACGTTGGGGTTCTCCAGCGCCTGGTCCTGGAACGGCGGGTTGGAAAAGTGCCCGGTCAACTCCGTGCCGCCGGCAATCAACGCGGCCGTGGCGTCCGGGTGCGGCACCGCCAGGGTGTACTTGTCGAGGCGATTGAACTCCTTGTCGCCCCACTGTTTGGCGGCGGCGTATTGCAGGAATCGCGACTGCACCGACACGCCCACCGCCGGCACCGCGATACGGTCCTTGTCAGTGAAATCGGCAATGGTCTTGACCTGGGGGTTGTTGCTCAGCAGGTAGTAAGGAAAGTTGCCCAAGGAGGCTACGGCCTTGACGTTCTGCTTGTCGCGGGTGCGATCCCAGATCGTCAGCAACGGCCCGACGCCGGCACCGGCGATGTCGATGGAGCCCGAAAGCAGCGCATCGTTGACCGCCGCGCCGCCGGACAACTGGGTCCAGTCGACCTTGATCTCGATCCCTTCCTGCTTGCCGTACTTCTCGATCAACTGCTGGTCGCGAACCACGTTCAGCAGCAGGTACACGATGCCGAACTGCTCGGCGATGCGAATCTCGCCCTCGGCTTGGGCGCTGGGCGGCGCCACCAGACTGCCGGCCAACAGGCTGAACCCCAGGCCGATGGCCGCGGCCAACGGTGCAAAAGCAATGCGTTTGGACATGATGGATCTCCGGGCTCTTTGCGCGAGGCGCAGCCGATCAGAAAGGGGCGTCGCCCTGGATGGTGGTGCGATACAGCTTGCGGCGCAGATGACTCGGGCAGCCGGCCGCCAGATGGATCAACGAGCGGTTGTCCCAGAACACCAGGTCGTGGGGCTGCCATTGATGACGGTAGATGTTCTGCGGCAGCACGCTGTGGGCGTACAGCTCGGCCAGCAGCGCCTGGCTTTCGTCTTCCGGCAAGCCAATGATGCGAGTGGTGAAACCCTCGCTGACAAACAGCGCCTTGCGCCCGGTTTCCGGGTGAGTACGCACGATCGGATGCACGACTTCGGCGACCTGGGCCAGTTGCTCCGGGGTCAGTGTCGGCCGCCAGTTGCCTTCGAACTTGGTCTCGCTGTAGCGCGCCGTGTAGGAGTGCGCCGCCGAACGGCCTTCGACCGCTTTGCGCAGCGCTTCGGGCAGGCCATCCCAGGCCTTGTGCATGTCGGCAAACAACGTGTCACCGCCTTCGCTCGGCAGCTCCTGGGCGTGGAGCATCGAGCCGAGGCTGGGCAGTTCTTTATAGGAAAGATCGGAATGCCAGAACTTGCCGGCATCCCCCAGGCCGATGGATTGGCCATTCTCGATGATGTTGGAAACGATGAGGATTTCCGGATGGCCGGTCAGCAGGAACTGCTTGAGCACGTGGATCTGCAACACGCCGAAGCGGCGGCTGAAGGCAATCTGCTCTTCGGGGGTGATGCGCTGGTCGCGAAATACCACCACGTGATAATCCAGGTGGGCGCGGTGGATGCGGGCGAAGTCCTGGTCGTTGAGCGGCCGGGACAAATCCAGCCCAACGATCTCGGCACCCACGGCGCCGTTGAACGGACGGATTTCGAAGGATTGCGGCGCAATGGTGGCGGCGCCTGGATCTGGAGAATAAGAGACGGCTGGCATACATCACTCCCACGCACGGCACGCCTCATATAGACGCGCCTCGATCAAAACTCACGGGTGAACCGTGTTGGTTTGTGTCGTGCGGCGCGCCGATTGGTCGGCAGGTACGCAGGGGGATGACTTTAAAGGTATAAGAAATTTAATTTAAATATCGTTAGTGAATAACGATATGACTTTCAGCCTGAGAATGAGCTTTTTCTGGGAAAAACCAACTGTGGGAGCGAGCCTGCTCGCGATGGCGTCCGTCCAGGCAACCTAAAACCCGTGGCGAGGGAGCTTGCTCCCGCTTGAGTGCGCAGCGCTCATCGCTTTTTTTGGGGGCCGCTGCGCGCCCCAGCGGGAGCAAGCTCCCTCGCCACAAAAGCTTTCAGCTCAGCCCTCAATTCAGCCCTCGGTTCTGCGCCACGAGTCCAAGTCTGAGCTCCCAGCTTTTCACCTACCGCTCATGCAACGCCTCGGCCCGGGCCTTGATGATCGGTTTGAGCAAGTAACTGAGCACGGTTTTCTTGCCGGTGATGATGTCCACCGAAGCCACCATGCCGGGGATGATCAGCAGCGGCTTTTCATCGGTGCCCAGGTGGCTGCGTTCGGTGCGCAGTTTGATGATGTAGTAGGTGGTCTTCTTGTCTTCATCGGTGATGGTGTCGGCGCCGATCTGTTCCAGCTTGGCTTTCAATCCGCCATAGATGGTGTAGTCGTACGCGGTGAATTTCACCGTGGCGTCCTGGCCGGGGTGCAGGAAGGCGATGTCCTGGGGACGGATTTTCGCTTCCACAAGAATGGTGTCGTCCAGCGGCACGATTTCCACCAGGTCGCTGCCGGGCTGGATCACCCCGCCGATGGTATTGACCAGCATCTTGTTGACGATCCCGCGCACCGGCGATGTGACCAGAGTACGGCTCACCCGATCTTCCAACGCCTTGCCGGTGGCCTGGGCCTTGTTCAGGTCGGTGCGCGCCTCATTGAGTTGGGTCAGCGCCTCGCTGCGGAACTTGCCGCGGGTCTCGTCGATCTTGCGCTGCACTTCCTTGATCGCCGATTCGGCGCGGGGGATTGCCAGAGTCGTAGCGTCCAGTTGCCCACGGGTTTCGACTTCGGCGCGCTTGAGTCGCAGCACTTCCACCGGCGAGACCGCGCCTTGGGCCACCAGCGGCTCGGACATGTTGATTTCCTGGCGTTGCAACGCCAGGCCGGAGCGGTATTGCGCCTGCTTGGACACGAACTCACGCAGTTCCTGCTGACGCTGGATCAGCTGCTCCTGCAACCCGCCAATCTCATCGTGCAGCTGCTGGCGACGGCTGATGTACAGCGATTCTTCGCTGGCCGCCTGGCCCGGTACGGCCTTGATTACGTCGGCCGGGAAATTCAGCGGTCGGTCATCCACCTCGGCGCTCAGGCGCTCGACCCGCAACAGCATGGCCAGGCGATCGGCCTCGGTCTCCCCGACGTTGGAGACAAACCGCGTGTCGTCCAGGCGAATCAACGGCGCACCGGCCTCGACAATCTGCCCTTCCTTGACGAACAGCTCGGCGACGATCCCGCCTTCCAGGTTCTGGATTTTCTGGATCTTGGACGATGGAATCGCCTTGCCGTCACCCTTGGTCACTTCATCGACCACGGCGAAGTTGGCCCACAGCAACAGGAACACGAAGAAGCCGATGATGCCCCAGATCGTCAGGCGCACCACCCGTGGGGCGTCTTCGATCAGCGCCTTGTTGACCTCGGGCAGCGGTTGCCCGTGCAGCGAGGCGGAGCCTTTGAAGTAGCGGCCGATGGAGTCCTTCAAACCCGACTTAAGCAACACTGATCTGCCCCTTCTTCAACGCTTCCATGACGGCGGCTTTCGGGCCATCGGCCAGGATCTGCCCACGGTCGATCACCAGCAGGCGATCCACCAGCGACAGCAACGAAGCCCGGTGTGTCACCAGCAACACCGTCTTGTTTTCCACCACGGCGGCCAGGCGCTGTTTCAAGCGTTCCTCACCGGTGTTGTCCATGGCGCTGGTGGGCTCGTCCAACAGCAGGATCGGTGGGTTGAGCAACAGTGCCCGGGCCAGGGCGACGTTCTGCCGCTGACCACCGGACAGGTTCTGCCCACGCTCGCCGACTTGCAGTTCATAGCCCTGCGGATGCAGGCGGGCGAACTCGTGCACGCCGGCCAGCTCGGCAGCCTGCAGCACCAGCTCATCTTCGACGTAACGGGCGCCGGAAGTCAGGTTGTCACGCAGGGTGCCGGCCAGCAGCTGGATGTCCTGGGGTACGTAGCCGACGTTGTAGCGCAATTCGCTGACGTCGATCTGGCGGATGTCCACGCCGTCCACCAGCAAGGCGCCAGCGTCCGGCTGGTAGAGTCCCACCAGCAACTTGGCGAGGGAGCTCTTGCCCGAGCCGCTGCGGCCGATGATGCCGATTTTCTCGCCCGGCTTGATCACCAGGTTGATGTTCTTCAGCGCCGGGTTCTGCTGGTTCGGGTAGGTGAAGTCCAGCTGACGGCATTCGATGGCGCCCTGCAAGACCTTGCGGCTCAGCGGGCGCTCTTCGAAATTGCGCTCCTGGGGCAATTCCATCATCTGGTCGACCGAGGTCATGGTCACCCGTGCCTGCTGGTAGCGGGTCAGCAGGCCCGACAGCGACGCCAACGGGCTGAGGGCACGGCCGCTGAGCATGTAGCAGGCAATCAGCCCGCCCATGCTCAGGTTGCCGGCAATGATCTGGTACACGCCGAAGATGATCATGATCACGCCGGCCAGTTGCTGGATCAGCAACGTAATGTTCATCGCCAGGCCGGACAGCATTTTCACCCGCAGTTCGAGCCGGCTCAGGGTGCCAATGGTCTGTTCCCACTGGTACTGGCGCTCGCTCTCGGCGTTGTTGACCTTCACCGCATCCAGGCCCGCCAGGGTTTCGATCAGGCTGGACTGGCGCTCGGCGCCCAGGGCCATGGTCCGCTCCATGGTCGCTACCAGCGGCTTTTGCAGGGCATAGCCGATCAACAGGGCAATCGGGAACGCCAGCACCGGGATCCACACCAGGTGTCCGCCAAGAATCGCGATGACCATGAAGATCAGCAACGTGAACGGCAGGTCGATCAAGCTGGTGAGGGTCAGCGAGGCGAGGAAGTCCCGCAGGCTCTGGAACTCATGGATGTTCTGGGCAAAGCTGCCGACTCGCGCCGGGCGGTATTTCATGGCCATGCCGACGATGCGCTCGAACAACGTCGCCGAGATGATCAGATCGGTTTTCTTGCCGGCCAGGTCCAGGCACAGGCTGCGCAGCATCTTGAGGATCAGGTCGAACAGGTAGGCGCCGGTGATGCCGATCGCCAGCACCCACAGGGTGGACTCGGCCTGGTTCGGCACGACGCGGTCGTAGACGTTCATCACAAACAGCGGCGCGGCCATGGCGATGATGTTGATCAGCAGGCTCGCGGCAATCGCATCGGCGTACAGCCAGCGGGAACGCTTGAGGGTGTCGCGAAACCACGAACGCGCCCGAGGGATCAGGGTGCCGTGGTTCACGTCAAATTTATGCTGCGGTTGGGCGAAGAACACCTTGCCGCTGTAGTCATCGGCCAGCAGTTCGCGGCTGACCGTCACCTCGCCGCCATCGCTTTCACTGAGCAGCAGCCGCGCCTGGTCATCACCGGCCCAGCCCAGCAAGACGGCGCTGCGGCCGTCCTTGAGCAACAACAGGGCCGGCATCGCGATGGCCGGGATCTGCTCAAGCTTGCGTTGCAGTACCCGACCTTGCAAACCGGCACGGGCCGCCGCGCGCGACAATAATTCGACGCTCAGCCGCTGCTTGGGCAGCGGCAGGCCAGTGGTGAGCATTGCCGCGCTGGCCGGCTTCTGATGCAGCATGCAGAGCGCCAACAACCCGTCGAGCAACGGGTCGTCGTGCAGCGTGCGCGGATCATGGACTAGTTCGACTCGACTGACTTCTGATTCCACGCTCGGCACTCTTTGCTGATCTATCTGGATGGGTGACTCAGTTCATCCCAGGCAACTGGACCTTGGGTTTCACGTCATTCTGCACAACCGATGCCAACGGCGCGACTACCCCCTGACTTTTCAGCAGCTGGCCCATGGTCGCCTTGATCCGGTACTGGGTGAACAGCTGCACGTTCTTGATTTCCGCCAGGCGGCGAGAGGCGGTGAACAGTTCGTTTTCGCTGTCGAGCAAGTCCAGCAGGGTCCGCTCGCCGAGGCTGAACTGGCGCTGGTAGGCGGTGCGCACGCTGGTGCTGTGGTCGACGTATTGCTGGGCAATCGGCACCTGGGCGTTAGCGTTGTTCAAGGCGTTCCAGGCCAGGCCCAGCTCTTCATTCAACTGGCGCAGGGCATTGTTGCGGATGTCCAGCGCCTGATTGGACAGGTAGGACTTGGACTCCAGGTCGGCTTTGTTGCTGCCACCGGCGTACAGGTTGAACCGCATGCGCAGCATGGCTTGCCATTCATTGTTGTGACCGTTCTGGCCGTCGAGGTCGTTGTCGGCGGTGCGGCCCAGCTCGGCGTCGAAACGTGGGTAGAAGCTCGACTTGGCAGCCTCGTACTGCTTCTCGGTGGCAGCGATGTCGGCTTCGGCCGAACGCAGCACCGGGCTGTTTTCCAGCATCTGGGCGCGGGCTTCGTTCAGGTTGGCCGGCAACAGCGCCATAAAATCGGCGGGACGTTCCAGCTGGTCGGGCACTTGGCCCACGGCGCTGAGGTAGTTGGTCTCGGCGTCGGCCAGGTTGGTTTGCTCGGTGATCAGGTTGTTGCGAGCCTGGGCCATGCGTGCTTCGGCCTGGTCCAGGTCGGCGCCGCTGCCCACGCCACGGCTGGTGCGCAGCTTGATCTGATCGAAGATGCGTTCGTGGCTCTTGAGGTTTTCCTCGGCCAGGCGCACGAATTCGCGACGGGTCAGCACGTCGAGGTAAACCTGGGCGACGGTCAGGCCGGTGCGCTCGGAGGTGTCCAGCAGCGAATAGGCGCGGGCATTGACGGTGGCTTGTTGACGCCCCACTTCGCTGGACGTCGCAAAACCGTCAAAAACCATTTGCGTCAGACGCAGGCTCGACTCACTGCGGTTCAGGGTTTCCCAGTGGTTGTTGCTGCCCGAACGGGTGGTGACGCTGTCGGTGCCTTCACGGCCGTAACCGGCTGCGAGGTCCACTCTAGGCAGGTAGCCGCCCTTGGCTGCTTTCAATTGATAGTCAGCGGCCAGTCGGCTGTTCACGCCGGCCTGGATTTCAGGATGGACATCCAGTGCCTGTTGCATGGCCTGCGGCAAGGTTTGTGCTTGTACGAAACTGGCGGCGAGGGCGAAGGGTAAAGCCATGAACAAGTGCGAACGCATGGTGTTGTTTCTTCCTGAAAACTCTTGTCGTGGATCACAGCGAAACGTGGCGCTGCATCGGATGATGGCAACCGGGATGACCGTATGTCGGAAAGTTCGAAACAGGGGCTGGAACACGCACCGAAAGAACAGGTCGCCGCTTAAATATCAATGTGACATTACCCTGCCGATTGTTTAGGATGGCCGGCAGAAGGTCAATAGTTTGGCAGAAACAAAATAATCGGAAAATGAAGCCAAAAAATTGACATTTAAATGGCGTCAAATTAACCCCTACTAGTGAAACAAAGAACGTCCAGACCGCAGCCACGCTTGGCTTCGGGTCCATGGAAGTTTACTGAGCGTTGCACCCCGGAGAGTCTTCAATGAGCAGTGTTATTGCCGTTGTCAAAAGCATTGTTGGTCAGGTTTTCGTCGTTTCCCCCGAGGGCATCCGGCGCGTACTCATTGAAGGCGATCGCCTTTACACGGGCGACCAGTTGGACACCGGTCCTGGCGGCTCCGTCACACTGGAGCTGGCCGATGGCCGCACCCTGGACCTGGGCCGCGACACCCAGTGGAGCGCCAACGCTCCCGATTCGTCCACCGACCTTGCGCAGGCCACTGCCCAGGCCGCGCCGTCGGTAGAAGAACTGCAACAAGCCATCGCCGCGGGCGCCGACCCGACGGCCACCATGGAAGCCACCGCCGCCGGCGCCACCGCTGCGGGCACGGGGGGTGCCGCTGGTGGCGGCCACAGTTTCGTGGCGCTGGATGCCACCGCTGGCAGTGTCGACCCGACCATTGGCTTCCCGACTGAAGGCCTGGCTGCAGCTGCGGCAAACGACACGGACATTACCGGTCTGGACACCAACACCAACACCAACACCACCGCCAACGCCGTGCTCAACGCGACGCTGAGCCTGAGCGCCACGCCGACCCTGACCGAGGCCGGCGGCGTGCTGGTCTACACCGCGACCGTCACCCAGGCGCCCCAGACCGCACTGACCGTCACCCTGTCCAATGGCGCCGTGATCATCATCCCTGCCGGACAAACCACCGGCACCGTCAACGTACCGCTGGCACCGAACGACACGGTCTACAACGACCCGACTCAGATCAGCGTGACCGTCACCGGCACCACTGGCGGCACCGGCATTGCCGTGACCCTGCCCACCACGCCGGCCGTGACCCAGATCACCGACACCATCGACACCACCAACGTCACCCTGACGTCGGACAATACGGTGACCGAAGGCGGCCAGATCACCTACACCGCGACGCTGACCAATCCAGCCCAGACGCCGGTGACCGTGACCTTGAGCAATGGCTCGGTCATTACCATCGCTGCCGGTCAAACCACCGGCACCGTGGTCGTCGATACTCCCGCTAATGACGTTTACAACAACGGCAGCACTGTCAGCACCACGATTACCGGCGCAACGGGCGGCAACTTCGAAAATCTGGTGCCAAGCACTACGCCAGCGGTCACGACCATCACCGATTCGGTCGACAACACCGGCCTGACGCTGACCGCGAGCAACACCATCACCGAAGGCGGCCAGATCACTTACACCGCGACGCTGACCAATCCAGCCCAGACGCCGGTCACCGTGACCTTGAGCAATGGCTCGGTCATCACTATCGCTGCCGGTCAAACCACCGGCACCGTGGTCGTCGATACGCCGGCCAACGACGTTTACAACAACGGCAGCACTGTCAGCACCACCATTACCGGTGCCACCGGCGGTAACTTTGAGAACCTGGTGCCGAGCACTACACCTGCGGTGACCACGATCACTGACTCGGCAGACGCGACTGGCCTGACGCTGACCGCGAGCAACACCATCACCGAAGGCGGCCAGATCACTTACACCGCGACGCTGACCAATCCAGCTCAGACGCCGGTCACCGTGACCTTGAGCAATGGCTCGGTCATCACTATCGCTGCCGGTCAAACCACCGGCACCGTCAATGTTGATACGCCTGCCAATGATGTCTACAACAATGGCAGCACCGTCAGCACCACCATTACAGGTGCCACCGGCGGTAACTTTGAGAACCTGGTGCCGAGCACCACACCGGCAGTTACGACCATCACCGATTCGGTCGACAACACCGGCCTGACGCTGACCGCCAGCGACACCATCACCGAAGGCGGCCAGATCACCTACACCGCGACGCTGACCAACGCGGCTCAGACGCCAGTGACCGTCACTTTGAGCAACGGCGCGGTGATCACCATCGCTGCTGGTCAAACGACTGGCACCGTTGCGGTCGATACGCCTGCCAATGACGTCTACAACAACGGCAGCACCGTCAGCACCACCATCACCGGTGCCACCGGCGGTAATTTCGAGAATTTGGTACCGAGCACCACGCCTGCGGTGACCACGATTACCGACTCGGTAGACAACACCGGTCTGACACTGACCGCCAGCGACACCATCACCGAAGGCGGTCAGATCACCTACACCGCGACGCTGACCAATCCAGCGCAGACGCCGGTGACCGTGACCCTGAGCAACGGCGCTGTGATCACCATCGCAGCCGGCCAAACCACCGGTACCGTCGCGGTCGATACGCCGGCCAACGACGTCTACAACAATGGCAGCACCGTCAGCACCACCATCACCGGTGCCACCGGCGGCAACTTCGAAAATCTGGTGCCAAACACCACGCCAGCTGTTACGACCATCACTGATTCGGTCGACAACACTGGCTTGACCTTGACCGCCAGCGACACCATCACCGAAGGTGGGCAGATCACCTACACCGCGACGCTGACCAACGCCGCTCAAACTCCGGTCACTGTGACTCTGAGCAACGGCGCGGTGATCACCATCGCAGCCGGCCAAACCACCGGCACCGTGGTCGTCGATACCCCGGCCAACGACGTCTACAACAACGGCAGCACCGTCAGCACCACCATCACCGGTGCCACCGGCGGTAACTTTGAGAACCTGGTGCCAAGCACCACGCCGGCAGTTACGACCATCACCGATTCGGTCGACAACACTGGCCTGACCTTGACTGCCAGCGACACCATCACCGAAGGCGGTCAGATCACCTACACCGCGACGCTGACCAATCCGGCGCAGACGCCGGTCACCGTCACGTTGAGCAACGGCGCGGTGATCACCATCGCTGCCGGTCAAACGACTGGTACCGTGGCCGTTGATACCCCGGCCAACGATGTTTACAACAATGGCAGCACTGTCAGCACCACCATCACCGGTGCCACCGGCGGTAATTTCGAGAATTTGGTGCCAAGCACCACGCCGGCTGTCACGACCATCACTGATTCGGTCGATAACACTGGTCTGACCTTGACTGCCAGCGACACCATCACCGAAGGCGGTCAGATCACCTACACCGCGACGCTGACCAACGCCGCTCAAACTCCGGTCACCGTCACTTTGAGCAACGGTGCGGTCATCACCATCGCAGCAGGCCAAACCACTGGCACCGTCGCGGTTGATACGCCTGCCAATGATGTCTACAACAACGGCAGCACCGTCAGCACCACCATCGCTGGCGCGACTGGCGGCAATTTCGAAAACCTGGTGCCCAGCACTACGCCTGCGGTCACGACTATCACTGACTCGGTCGATGCCACAGGTCTGAGCCTGTCAGCCTCTAGCGAAGTGGCAGAAGGCGGCTCCATCGTTTACACCGCGACCCTGAGCAACGCTGCCGGTACACCTGTCACCGTCACGCTGAGCAACGGCGCGGTGATCAACATCGCTGCGGGCGCAACCACTGGTACCGTCACTGTTGATGCTCCGAAAGACGACGTCTACAAAGACGCCGGCAAGGTTGAGGTCACCATCGACAACGCCACTGGCGGTAACTTCGAGAACCTGGTTCCGAGCACCACGCCTGCGGTAACTGATGTCACTGACACCATCGACACTTCGACTGTGAGCCTGACCGCCACTTCGACCGTCGCTGAAGGCGGCACCGTCGTCTACACCGCTTCGGTCAATGCCCCGGTCACCGGCGCTCCGCTGGTGGTCACCCTGTCCAACGGCCAAACCATCACCATCCCGGTTGGCGCGAGCTCGGGCAGCGTGAACTTCGTCACGCCAAACGACGCCCTTGCTGGCGGCGATAACCTGAGCGTCAAGATCGACGACGCCAAGGGCGGCAACTACGAAAAACTGGAAATCGACAGCAAGCCGGCCGACAC